>Ga0187878_1000356_pt1 | contig 54210 bp, 38 predicted proteins | sample June2016WEW_17_1_FD_132979 | JGI IMG/M metagenome (GOLD analysis project Ga0187878, IMG submission 132979) | Peatland microbial communities from SPRUCE experiment site at the Marcell Experimental Forest, Minnesota, USA - June2016WEW_17_150 | ecosystem: Environmental > Terrestrial > Soil >... | reverse complement strand
CCAGCATGATCGCGGTGAGCTGCGGAACGCCCACGCCGGCGACGATGCGCGTTGTGCAGATTGCGCCTGGGCCGATGCCAACCTTGACCCCGTCAGCACCCGCTTCGATGAGAGCGGCCGTTCCCTCGGCCGTGGCGACGTTCCCGGCCACGATGTCGATCGCAGTTCCGTAGCTGTCGCGGTAACGCTTGATCGCGTCGATGACGTTGCGAGTGTGGCCGTGGGCCGTGTCGACGACGAGCGCGTCCACGCCTGCTCTCACGAGAGCCTCCGCGCGGGCCACAGAGTCGGGCCCAACCCCGACGGCCGCGACGGCCCGCAGCCGGCCCCGCGCATCCACGTTGGCCAGATCGGCGTCGCGGGGCACCGCCGCAGCCTTCACCGCGGCCACCTGCTCAGCCTGGCGTTCAGGGGCCTGGTTCCTGTGGATGACGCCAACGCCGCCCTCCAGAGCGATGGCGATCGCCATGCCGTCCTCGGTGACGGTGTCCATCGCAGCGCTCACGACCGGAGTATTCAGGCCGATGTGCCGCGAGAACCGGCTCCGCACGTCGGTGTCGCCCGGCAGGATCTCGGAATACTGGGGGACCAGGAGCACGTCGTCGAAAGTGAAACCCACCATCGGCTCGATGAGGCCCGCGCCCGAGACCTCACTTCCGCCCGGTCGACCAGTCTGCGTCATCGCCAATTCGCCACCGTCCTCTCGCTCGCTCGATCGACCCTGCCGGCCGATCCGCGCCTGGAGGCCGGCACCTGGTTGGCGGTCATTCTACGGGACCGACGCCGTCGCCCGTTCGATCCAACCGCCCGGCGGCGTGGACAGACGGCGCCCGACCGCGGAGCGCGACCGAAGAAGGGCGCGGTTTGGTCACGGCTCGCGCGACGCTGTGAGCCCGCAGGCGCACGGCCTGGCTTCCGCTTAGGCTTGACCCCAAGGAGGTGCTGTGTGGAGCTGCGGCGGCTCGGTGATTCCGGTCCGGCGGTCTCGAGTGTTGGACTCGGAACGAACAACTTCGGCGGTCGGCTCAACGACGAAGCGGCGCGGAAGGTGCTCGACGAGGCCGCCGAGCAGGGCATCACCTTCATCGACACCGCCGACGTCTACGGCCGCGGCTCGGCGGAAGGGACGGGCGCCTCGGAGAGCCAGCTCGGCCGCTTGCTCGCCGGGCGGCGCAACGGGTTTGTCATCGCCACCAAGTTCGGCATGCCGATGAGCGAGTCCCCAATGGAGCGCGGCGCATCGCGCCGCTGGATGGTGCTGGCGGTCGAGGACAGCCTGCGACGCCTCCGGACCGACCACATCGACCTCTACCAGATCCACTCACCGGACCCGGAGACGCCGATCGACGAGACGCTGCGGGCACTCGACGACCTCGTGCATTCAGGCAAGGTCACGTATGTCGGCCACAGCAACTTCGCGGCCTGGCAGATCGCCGACGCCGATTGGACTGCCCGAACCGAGCACCTGGCGCGACCGATCTCGGCACAGATGCACTACAACCTCGTGACCCGAGCGATCCAGGCCGAGGTGATGCCAGCCTGCGAGGCGTATGGCCTGGGCATCATCCCTTACTTCCCGCTCGAGTCGGGATTCCTCACTGGCAAATACAGGCCTCGCGGCGAGGGCCACGGCCGGCTCTCAGAGAGTCCACGTGCCGGCCAGGTCATGACCCCCGCCAACTTCGCTCGGATCGAAGCGCTCGAGGCATTCGCGGGCGAACGCGACCACTCGTTGCTCGACCTGGCCTTCGGGTGGCTCCTGAGCCAACCCATCGTGGCGTCGGTGATCGCAAGCGCGAGCACCCTGGAACAGGTTCGAGCGAACGTCGCCGCCGCCGAGTGGCGGTTGAGCCCGTCGGAGATGGCCTCCGTCGCCGCCCTCTGAGGTAGACCATTCAGCGTTGGAGCCAGCGGCGATTCCCGTTCGGCCTGTGGGATGATCTGGCCGTGACGGACCACGACCGCCCGAATGAGGACCTGCGACCGCGTCCGGCCGTGGGCGGATTCGGGAGTCCGGGTGGTCGGTTGGAACCGCCGAGTGCCCGCCGCCGCTTCTTTGCCGGGGGCCTGATCGGTCGCGACGGCCATGTCGTAACCGTGAGCGCGGCCCTGCTGTTCGGGCTGGTGCTCCTGGTCGCCGGACTCGAGATGGTGCGAGTCTCGCCGCTCTGGGGTTTCACGTACGACGGCGCCATCAATGGCGTGATCTCGCAGCTGGGCACGACCGGACCGGCCGCGATTCTCATGCTCGTCGCCACCGCGGCCAACGTGCTCGCCGGCGCCATCGTTCTCAGACTCCTCGGGGCGCCGGCGTTCCGGGGCCCCTCCGAGCTCGCGCTTGCCGGTTTCGCCTGCGCCGTCGTGATAGACGCGACAACCCTCTTCCTCCTGGGCAGCGTCGGCCTCTTCGGCTGGCCCGAGTTGCTTGCCCTCCATGCCCTGATCGCGGCCGCGTGGATTGCCGCTCGCCGCGGGCGACCCCTGCTCGGCGTGCCGCTGCGGCTGCGAACCGTCCGCCCCGCGGCCTGGTGGCTGCTCGTGCTGGCGGTGTGGGCCGGCCCCCTGATCGTCCAGCTGGCGTCGCCCGCCGTTCCGTTCCAGGACGTTCTGCCAAACCACGTCGCCCCCGTCGAGCACGTCCGAGTCTTCGGCAGCTTCAGCACGCTCACCACGTCACCGTCGCCGATCTACGGCCCATCGCGCCTGATGCTCGGCTACGTGGCGTTGTTCGGCCAGCTCACCACGATCACGAACCTCGACGCGGTCCTGGCCGAGGCCGCCTTCGCCCTGCCGCTGACGATCCTGATGGCTCTTGCCGTTCGCCGTCTCGCGGGGGAGCTCTTCGGCGGCAGCGCGAGCTTCTGGATCCTCCTCACGTTCCCTCTCACTTTCACCTTCATGCGCATCCCCGACAGCCGCGACACAGTCGTGGTCTTCCCGCTCGCGGCATTGGCGCTGAGCACGATTGCGGCGGAGCTGCGCGCACGACGGAGATCGGGTCGAGCCAGGCCCGCCCCGAGTTCCGGCGGGAGCGGTCCGGACCGCGTCGCCGGTGGGTCCCGCCTTCCCGACCTCGCGCTCGCGTTTGCGCTGGGTGGCGGCTTCCTGGTCCATCCGCTCGTCGGCCTCATCTCGTTCACTACCGCGATCGGCGCGCTCATCCTCTACCCCACCGAACTCGCGCGCCGGCTGCTTCCGGCCGTCGTCGGTGGAGGCATCCTGGCGCTGCCGCAGGTCCTCACGATGAGCGCGATCGACGCTCCGTCGTGGGTGGGCGCCATCTGCGTCGCGGCGGGCGTGGGAGTGGCGTTCGCGGGCTCGTTCCTGGTCGAGTGGCTGGCCGGCCGGCTGGCAAGTCGGCACAATCCCACCGCTTCGATCGCATTTGCCGATGTGTTCGCCACACGCGCATCCGACATTGGCCGCGTCCTTCTGGTCGGTGGTGCCATCGTGGCTCTGCTGGTCGTCGCGGCATGGCGCATCCCCCCATCCAACGACCCCACCCACCCGGCCGACCCTGCCGGCGAACTCATGGTCGACTTTCCGCACCTCGTCTGGCTTGCCCTTGGCGGGGCCGCTCTGAGCGCCATGCGGCTGAGGCAGGGCTGGGTCCTGCTCGGCTGCGGCATCGCGGCAGGGGTGGCCGCCTGGACCGCCTCCGGCTTCGTCGGCTACGCGAATCTGACGGAACAGGCGGTCCACTACGAGGTCCCAAAATCGGTCGAGTACTGGCTGCCGGTGATGCTCGCCATAGGAGCCGCCGGGGCGCTTGCGGCCGTATGCCGGCAGCGGCGGCTGGGCATCCTGCGCACGGCCGCAATCTCAGTCTTCCTCCTCGTGGCCATCTACCCGATCACTCAGCCCCTGGCCACGAACGTCCAGATCGGCGAGCACCGCGCTGCCGAATCGGTCGGGCTGGCACTGCGTGAGGCCGAGCGCGGCTACTGGGGGGACCTGGACTATCCGGACTCTCGCCACATCATCGACGCGCAAATGCAGGCGGTCGTCGACGAACTCCGAGCCGAGGAACAGGCAGGCCGGCTCGGTCCGGATACGCGGGTCCTGAATATCGCCGATAGCTTTCAGCAGTGGGCGTCGGTCCCGGTGGGCGTCTTCACGGGGGCCCTCGAGACCTCTATCTCGTCGCATCCGGAGGTGAGCATCCACACCGAGGGCGGCAGGTTGCTCGGTTTCGACCAGCTCGATCAGCAGCTCGCCGACGGATATGGGTACGTGCTTCTGGAACCGGCCAACCTCTCGGGCGACGTGCTGGCCCAGACCCAGTCGGCGATCGCGCTGGCAGGCTACCGCCAGATGTGGGCCAACTCCCAGGCGACCATCTACACGAAGCCATGATCCGCGGGTGCCGCCTCCCGTACGGCGCGGCAGCGCGTACGGCGCTGGCCTTGCGGACGATCCGCGAGCCCCCGCCCTTGAGCAGCGATTCCACTTCTTCGAGCGTCGCGTAGCTCAGATCGCCCACGACGTCTGCTTGAGCGCGCTGAACGCGTTTCCGTACCGCACGGCTGCCGGCACGTCGGCCGTGAGAAGGCCGTAGAGGAACCCCGCAGCGTAGGCATCGCCGCCGCCGATCCGGTCCATCAGCTCGATGTCGTAGGTCCGGTCGTCGACGATCGCCCCGTCGGCGTATGCGATCGAGGTCCAGCTGTTGCGCAAGACCGAGGTGTCACCCCGCAGCGTGATCGTGACCACCTTGAATCCATAGGCCTCGGCGAGCCGGCGGGCCACCTCACGGTAGTCGGTGCCCGTGATGCCGAACACCGTCTTCGTGTCCTCTTCGGTCGTGATCAGGACGTCGACGAGCCTCATGAGCGGCTCCTGGACTTCCCGAGCCCGCTCGGGCGACCACAGCTTCGCCCAGTAGTTGAGGTCGTAGCTGGTCATGAGCCCGGCGGCGCGAGCGGCACCGAGGCTGGCACGGACCTCGCCGGCCGTCCGACCGCTCAACGCCGCGGTGATGCGAGTCGTGTGGTACGCGCTCGAGCCCGCCAGGATCGCCGGCCAATCGAAGCTGACCTCCCGCAGTTCGGCGATCGCAGATCCGGCCCGGTCATAAGAGAGCCAAGGCAGCAGCCCGTGATGGCCGACTAGACCAACCTCACCTAACCACCCCTAACCTCCCTCGTCCGCACCAGCCTCCAGACGTTGATCAAGTTCCGACCATGAAGCCGAGCTTGCGGGGCGGGCTTCTTGGTCTGAATGGTCCTCGTCGCGGCGCGGTGCGGACCGACGGCGGCGGCGCGACCCAACCTGCCCCTCGCGGCCCCATCGCGAGATTCCTAGGCTCGCCTGGCAGAATACTAAGGCGACAGGCGAGACCATGGTGCGCCTCGGGCATGCAGTACCCGCGCCCGAGCAAGGTCTTGAGGGAAGAGGCAGCCGTTGAACTGGGTATCGCGCTTCAGGACGGGCGGACATACTCCGGCCGCGACGGCTCCCAAAGCCAACCCGGCCAGAGGGCACAAACGGTCGTACGCCGAGACCCTGGGCCGCTATGCGGTCTTCCAGCAGACCGTTCGCAACTACCCGGACGGAGCCGAGACCTACTACAAGCGGGCCATCGAAGCGGACCCCAGACACGCCCGGAACCTCTCCAACTACGCGGGCTTCCTTCTGGTAGTCCGCCACGACATCGGTGGCGCCGAGACTTTCTACAAACGCGCAGTCGATGCCGACCCCAACTACGGCATTGCGCTCGGCGGCTATGCCGACTTCCTGTACACCATCCGCCACGACCCAGATGCGGCCGAGCAGTACTTCAAGCGGGCGATCGAGACCGACCCAGCGGATGCGTCCAACCTTGGTGGCTACGCGGTCTTTCTCTTCAGCGTTCGCCACGATGCAGACACAGCCCAGAGGTACTTCGAACGAGCGATGGATGTCGACCCCGCGAACGTCCGCAATATCGGCAACTACGCGTTGTTCCTGGACACGGTCCGCCTCGACCATGACGCGGCCGAGACCTACTACAAGCGCGCGATCGAGGTGAACCCTGAGCACTCCTACAGTCTCGGCAACTACGCGCTCTTCCTGAGCAACGTTAGGTCGGACCCGGACCGAGCCGAGAGGTACTACCAGAAGGCGATCGAGGCCGAGCCGGACGACGCCTACTACGTCGGAGCGTACGCAGCGTTTCTAAGCAACACGCGCCACGATCCAGATGCGGCCGAGAGGTACTTCAAGCGGGCGATCGAGGCCGAGCCCGCGAGCGCGCTCAACCTTGGCGCCTACGCGGCCTTTCTGGACCACATTCGCCAGGATGCCGATGGGGCTGAAACCTACTACAAGCGCGCGATCGAAGCCGACCCCGACAATTCAGACAACCTCGGCAGATACGCCATCTTCCTGCAAGGCATCCGCGGCGCCGAGAAGGCCGAAACCTACTACCGGCGCGCTATCGAAGCAGACACCACCGAGGCCGTCTACGTCGGCAACTACGCAGGTTTGCTACTGTCTGACGGAAGGACCGACGAGGGAATGCGCCTCCTCGCCCGAGCCCGGGAGATGGACCACCGGCCAGATCTGGCGCTGGAACTTGCCTTCTACGAGTACGCCCACGAGTCGGATGATGGGCGACGACAAGTGGGTTGGCGAGAGTCGGGCACTTGCTCAAGGACGACATCCGATCCCCAGGCGCCCCACTTGATGGGAATGTGGAGCAGGCAAGAAGAGAAGGTCATCCGCAGCCTGATTTCCTGGCGACGCTTGCTGAAGTGATCTCTTGCCAGCGCGACATCTCCGACCTGGCTCCGTTCGACTGCTGGAGCCGCGACTGATCGCCCCTGGCGGGCAACCTCCGCCGCGCAGATAAGCGGCCGCAAATCGGCGTCTGCCATCCTGCCGGCCATGCTCCCCGCCTCCGTCGCCGAACGACTCGATCGTCTTGCACCAGATCAACGGGAGGCCGCAACCGCGCCGCCCGGCCCGGTGCTGTGTGTGGCGCCGGCGGGGAGCGGCAAGACCACGACCCTGGTCGCCCGGATCGCCTGGCTGGTCGCCACGGGCGCGGACCCGGCCGGGATCACCGCGGTCACATTCAACAAGCGCGCCGCCGACGAGATGGCAGCGCGGGTGGACGCGTCTCTCGAGCCGCTTGGGTTGGCCGCCGGCAGCGTTCGCGTCAAGACGTTCCATGCCCTCGGCCGGGAGATTCTGGCCGACGGCGGCGCCTCGGTCGACCCGTTGCTGGATCGCGAGGCGGTTCTGCGCGACATGTGGCCCGAGATCGATCGCGGGACGGTGCGCCGGCTCGACGACGCCTTCAGCCGCCTCAAACTCGAGGTGGGGGTGACGGCCGCGGAGGTCGCCACCGACCCGGAACCCGGTCCCATCGCCCGCGCCTTCCTGGCCTATGAGTCGGCGCTGGAGGACGCCGGCGGGCTCGACTTCGACGATCTCGTCGCGCGGGCCCTCCGGCTGCTGACGGCCCGGCCGCTCCTGCTGCGCCGCTGGCGGGCGAAGACGGCCCACCTCCTTGTCGACGAAACACAGGACGTCGACCGCACCCAGCTTCGACTAGCCCTTCTGCTCGCGGCGCCGGAGAACCGAATCTTCCTGGTCGGGGACGACGACCAGACGATCTACGGCTGGCGTCTGGCGGACGTCCGCCGCGTATTGGCCCTGTCCGAGGATCTGCCCGGTTTGAGGCGCATCGACCTCACGGTGAACTACCGGTGTCCACGACCGGTAGTGGAGCGCGCCGTTCGGCTGGTCGCGCATAACGACGAGCGGTTCGTCAAGACGATCCGCGCCGGCCCGAATGCCCAGGGTCGACTCACCCTCGCCCCGGACGGGTCAGACGAAACCATCCTGATTCGACGAGTCATCGAGAGCTGGCCCGACGACGGCGGGACGCGGGCAATCCTGGCTCGGACAAACGCCGAGCTGCTCCCGGCCGCCTCGGTGGCGCTCGAGCTGGGTATGCCGTTCAAGGCTCCGCGCCTGCGGTTTCTCTCGGAAGACCGCCGAATCGACGCCATCCTCGCTGCGGCCAAGCGATCCGGAAGGGCCTCCACCGGCCGATCGGGTACGCCTGACGAGGCGAGTGGCAGCGACGGGGCCGACGGCGCCGACGACGGCGCTGCAGGTGACCTTGCGCTGCTCCCTTCGCTCGTCGCCCTTGCCCGGTCCGGACTGGAGATCCCAGAACCGGCCGCGAAACAACCGGGCGAAGCCGCGACCGACCCGGACCGCCGCGAGATCGACGAGCCGCTCCCGGTAGAAACGGGCGATCTCATAGCGGCCCTGGTTGCGTGGGCCGCGCCATACCGTTCCCTGGCCGAGCTGGAAGCGGCCCTGGAGCACCATCGGCGGCTCGTGGCCGAACTGCGCCGCGACGACGCCGACCTGACTCTGGCCACCGCCCACTCCACCAAGGGCCTGGAATTCGATCATGTTGCGGTCATCGGCCTCGACGCCGGCCGCTTTCCGTCGGGTCGCTCGATACGCGAGGCGCCGGAGCCGAATCGCGCCCTCGAGGAAGAACGCCGGCTGGCGTACGTCGCCTGGACCCGTGCCCGTCGGACGCTGACGCTCGTCTACGATCCGGCGTCGCCGTCGCAGTTCCTGCTCGAGGCGTTCACGAATGCGGAGCTGGGAATCGAGGCGGACGACCGGGGCGAGCGCTGACCCTTACCAGATGTCGTCGACGACCCGGCTGTTGAGGAACCGATCGTGCAGCCCGCGCAGGTCCGGATCGGTGACCGTCGTGTATAGCAGGTACAGGCTCCAGCTCGTTGCAGCCATCAGCACGATGATGCGCAAGCCCGACGGAACGATGGTCATGAGCGCGAACGGACCCTGGAGGACGGCCCAGCGAACCAGCCCGTCCATCCAGCCGATCGCCTTACCGCCCATGGCTTGGGTCGTCTGGATGTGCATCAGCCGCTGCCCCAGAGTGCCTTGCCACACCACCCAACCGGAGACGAAGTAGGCCAGCTGCTCGAGACCGCCAACCAGGCCGAGGAGGATCAGGGTCTTGTCGTCCGCGTTTGTGACCGCCGACGGCAGGAGCGCCACGGTGATGGCCGAGGACGTCAACGAGAAGAGCATGTATACGAGGACGCAGTCGAAGAAATAGGCCAGCAGTCGCCGGCCGATTCTGGCCGAGCGGATGGTCGGCGCTCCCTCTGAATCCTCGGTTCTGAGCCAGACCGGACCGTCCTGGGGCGAGGACGGCCCTCCCTTGGCGTTCCCGAACGGGTTGGTCCACCAGCCGGGCCGGCGAGCATCGTGGCCGGCGGCATTGGGTGCCTGCGGACCCGACTGGGTGGCCGGCGGCAGCTCGGGGGGCCTCGGCGGCTCGGCCGGAGTTTCGGTCTCCGTGTCGTTCGTGTCGTGTTCGACCGAAGTCGGGTTGGAGAGCCCATCGGCAACTTCTGTCGATGCCGGGGTGCCGGTCGGCATGTCCTGTGGCTGAACCCCAGGCACTGGTGGCGGCCAGTATCCGGGTGGCTGGCCAAACCCTGGGGCCGGGCCGCCTACAGGCTCGCCGCTGCCAGGCCGGTAGCTCGAGGGATAGCCGGCGGCCCACGATTGCCCCCTCGTCCTCCCAACTACCAACGAACCTGCGGCCCGGTCGTGGAGGCCCTGCCGCGTCCGGCTCAGGCCCGTCGCGACTAGCAGGATCACGGGCCATACGAAGACCAGGAACAGCCCCAAGAGCAGGAAGGTCGACCAGCGGGTCAGCCAGACGTCCGCCGGCCCCCCTGGCACCGGGTTGAGCACGTCGGACCACGGCACGGAGGCCTCGAAGGCGAAGACCCCGTAGAGCACGCCGGCGGCTGCCCCGACCGGGATGCCCAGAACGACGATGGCTCGAATGAAGGCCCGCCCAAGGCTCAGGTTCCGACCTGTGGCCGCCGATCCAACCTGGAGAGACAGCATGCGCTGCCCCGGCATTCCTCTGAAGTACGCCCAGAAGACCGCAGCGTAGGCGACGTTCAACGCTGCGAAGACGCCGAGCATCGCCCCGAGCATCGGTAGGTTGGCCTGGTACGGCGGGATTGCCGGCAGAGTCAGAGGGGAAGCCTGCATCTGCTGCTCCGCGACCGGGTTGACGCTGAGGGCTCCGACGCCCACCGCCAGCATCCAGAAACCGACGTGGAATCCTCCCAGGATCAGGCTGTCGATTACCCACGCCCCCAACCGGGTGCCCATCCCGGCGATTCGAAGGCCGGGCGGCAGAGGCGCTCTCCCTTGGCCAGGAGCCGTCCCCGGAGCGTTCATGCTGACGTTCCTGGCTGAGGCGGCGGCGCAGGCTGGGCGTACTCGCCAGCCGCGGGGGCTAGCCCGAGCCCGAGCCCGAGGCGCACGACGGTCCCGTCGATGATCCAGGCACCCAGGCGGTGGCCAATGCCGGCAACGACAAGCCCGCTGTTCGCCGCTGCGGGCCGAACCTGTGGCTGCGCCACCCACCCGGTCATGCGCGTGCCTCCACCAACCTCGAAGGCCGCTTACGCGGTCGACAACCCCCGCCGAGGATAGCCGACCGAGCGGCCAGGGGCTCGCGGTTCTGTCCCCGTCGGTGGCGGGCCGGCGCCAGAACCGTGCCAGGCCGGCGCCAGATTGTCGCGTCTTCGACGATTCGGCCTACCGCTCGGAGATCTCCCGAGCGAGCGTCTTGCGAAGGCGGTCGAGCGCATCGAGGAACGGCTGGGTGACGTCCCCCGGGAGCGACTCGCGGATGGAGTCCTTCGGGCCGTAGGCGGCGCGGGCGCGGAGGGTGACGGCCCGCAACTCCCCTACCCGTGCATCGCGAAGCTGGTCGGGCACGATGGCGAGGAAATCGGACCAGCGCTTGGCGCCCGCCTCACGGGCGGCTTCCAGCACCTTGTCCGCAGCAGACGCCGCGGCCAGCGCCGCCTCATCGACGGCTGGCAGCTCGTGCCTCGCCGGTTCTCGCCTCGGAGCCACGTTCAGGCCAGATAGCGCGGCGGTTCCGGGGCGGGCGCTTGCGGGGCTCGGCCGACCATCAGCGGCAGCCGCTTGCGCTCAGACCCGTCGACGGTGATCCGAACCGCATGTTCGCCGGCGGTCTTGAGGGTCATGTTCCACAGATCGACCGCGATCGTAAGGACCATATCCGTGGCGTCCGGCGGTCCGTGAGAGACCACTCGGCCCGTGGCCGTGGTCACCTCGGCGCCGTCCGGCGCGGTCACGACGAAACCGAGCTCGTACTCGCGGTTCCGCTCAACCGAGGTGATGCGAAGTCCGACGACGAGCGCCAGGTGGGGATGAACGAAGGGAAAGGACGGCCCATTGAGCCGGGTGATGCCACCGCCCAGGACATGGAACTTCGACCCGGGCTGGACTTCGGCGGCGTCCGCCAGGAAGGCGTACTCGATGTCGGGCATATGCCCATCCTAGCCGACAGCGGCGATCGCGGCGCCGCGCCTTCTCGCCGGCGCAAGCTCCCCGATGACGGGGCCGGCGTGCCCTCGCTCGGCGGCCGGTTGTCGTGCCCACGGCCGCAGCGAACTCGCCCTCGGTTCCGGCGGGCAAATGGGAGCGGGGCCCGAGAACTCTCGGGCCCCGCTCGGCTCGGGCCGCAGTGAGGTTACTTCTCGACGCCGGAGATGACGACGCCGCGCATGAACACCCGCTGGGCAAGGAAGAAGATCACGACGGGCAGGATCAGGGCAAGGAGCGCGCCAGCCTGGATCGCGCTCGGAGCGTTGTTTACCCTGAATGTGGTGTTGAAGTAGTTGAGGCCGATCGCGATGGGGTACAGGTCGGGCTTGCCCGTCAGATAGATGAGCGGCGCGAGGAAGTCATTCCACGCGAAGAAGAAGTGGAACAGCAAGACCGCGATGATCGCGGGCCATGACTGCGGAATGATGATGAACATCAAGATCCGCAGCGGGCTGGCGCCATCGATCATTGCCGCCTCGTCCAACTCTCTCGGCAAGGTCAAGAAGTACTGCCGGAGAAGGAAGACGTTGTAGGCGTTGGCGAAATAGTGTGGAACTATCAGCGGTAACCAGGTCCCGGTCCAGCCGATGGCGTTGAAGATGATGAACTGCGGGATCAGAGTGACCTGGAACGGGAGGAGAATCGTGCCGATGAGCACGAGGAACAGGACATCCCGCCCGGGGAACCTGAAGCGTGCGAACCCGAACGCAACGATGATCGCGGATATCGTGGCCCCGATGGTTCCGACGCCCGCGATGATGAACGTGTTGAAGAAGAACCGGGCGAAGCCGCCGAAGTCACCGCCCAGCGAGCTGCTCGTCACGTAGCCGGAGGTGATCTTGTCCGCCCATCCGGCTGCGGTCGAGAAGTTGTCCAGGGTGATGTGGAATTGCCACGCCTGACTCAGGCTGACACTGCTTACCAGGACTGCGACCTGTTTGTTAGCCGACGAATCGATGAATATGCACGGCTGACCGGTCGACGGATCGTGGTCGGCCAGGAGAGCGAGATCGCCGTGGCCTGGAACCTGGTAGACGGGAAGTTCCTGACCGACGCTGCTCTGTACCGCAGGATCGACTACCCACTTCCCCGTGCTGACATCGATGTAACCGGTGTGGTATGAGCAGAGCGTCGCGTCTGTGCACGTGTACGTCTTGGCGATCGCCGGATACAGCGGCGCACCTGGGGTGATGATCGTACTCGAATCGTCGAACGCCGCCGAGAACATGTAGATCAGCGGCAGTATGAACAGGGCGCAGAGGCCGGCGGCGACCAGTGTCACCGAGCCACGGGACCAGGCCTTGTGGAGACGGCGGCTCAGCCTGGACCGTGGTTTGGCTCGGACGGGCACTTCCATCGCGATGGATGTCATCGGTCGGCTCCGGCATAGAAGACCCAGCGGGCCGAGGTTCGGAACATGATCACCGAGACGGCCAGCACGATCAGGAACATGAACCACGCCAGTGCGCAGCCGCGGCCCATCTCATTCGATCCCCAGGCCGTGTTGTACAGGTTCAGGTTGTAGACATAGGTCTGGTGATCGGGGTTACCCAGCGGACCGGCCAGAACGTACACCTGGGTGAAGTACTGGGCGGTGCCGATGATCAGCAGGAGCAGGTTGTAGAAGAAGACCGGCGAGATCATCGGCAAGGTGACGTCACGAAATTGGCGCCAGGCTCCAGCCCCATCGACCCTCGCCGCCTCGTACAACTCGGTTGGCACCGATTGGAGGCCGGCCAGGAAGATCAGCATCATGGTGCCAATGCCCCACAGCCCGATGAGAACCAGCCCCGGTAGCGCCCAGCTATCGTCGTTGAACCAGTTAGGCGATGAGAAGGACGACATGAAGCCCAGGAAGGGTAACTGGCCGAGAGCGTGGGCAACGGATTCGAGCAAGAACTTGAGCCATCCCGTATTACCGTTCAGGAAGTCGATCCAGACGATCACGCTCGCGACGAGCGGGATCTGCACCGGCATGAAGAACAGCGTGCGAAAGACCCGTTTGCCGGCCAGCAGCTTCTGGTTGACCAAAAGGGCTATTCCAAGCGCCGTGAATATCGTCAGCGGGACGCTGAGGATCGCGAACTTCAAGGTGATGAAGATCGACTGTTGAGTCAGGTCGTCGGCCAGCATCCATTGGTAGTTCGCCAGCCCAACGAAGTGGGTGTGGGTCGGGCTAAGGATGTTGAAGTCCGTGAACGACAACGCGAACGAGACGATCATCGGTATCGCCGTGAACAGGGCGAGACCGATGAGCCAGGGAGACAGGAAGACGAAGCCCCAAGCAGTGTCCCGCTGGGCCATGTTCAGTTTGCGTTTGGGCGACGCCGACGATGTTCTTATGTCAGTGTCTTGGACGAATCCCATCGTTTCCGCTCCCCAGATGGCCAGATGGACTCGTGGCGACCATCTTGCGATGGCCGCCACGAGGTTCTCCGGTAAGGAGACGACTCCTGCGCTTTGAGATGCTACTGGTTGAGGAGCGGCTGGGCGTTGTCGAAGTCCTTCTGGAGTGTCTTCTGGAGCGTCGCGAGCTCGGCGTTGATGTCCAGGCCAGACTTGCTCTGCAGCTTGGTGTAGAACGCCGTGTAGTCGTTCCCGGCCTGGGTGAAGTTCGGCATGTTGGCCTCGATGCTCGGGACCGCCGGGTACTTCTCCATCTCGCCAAGAACGGACCAGGTGACCTTGTTCCCGGGGAAGATCGGGGCAAGGGTGGCGTCGAAGCTGGTGAAGAAGCCAGCCTGATCGGCTGTCTTCGCGGGCTCGCCGCCGTAGTCCTTCATGAGGGTCGAGTCGGCCATGATGGCGACCATCGCCTTGAAGGCTGCATCCGGATTCTTGCTGGCCTTGGTGATCGTGAAGGTGTCAGCGTCCATGCCCGCTGTCGTGGCGCCCTTCCAGGACGGAACGACGGCCATGTCCCAAGTCTTGACCTTCGCGGTCTTGGCATCGGTGGCGATGGAGCTGATGCTCCAGCCCCACGCCGCGTTCATCGCGACGTTGCCGGAAGACTGTGAGTTGCCCTGCGCGAGGAGAGTGCTGCTCTCGGCCGCGCCGTTGGGGGCGTAGTGATACTTCCAGATGGCGTCGTAGTACCAGCTGAACGCGTCAGACCAGAGCGACGGGATCTGGGCGGTCTTGCCGTCAGCGGCGACGAAGGAGCCGGCGCCGAAGTCCGAGGCCATGCGGCGGCCATCGGCCCACTGGAAGTCAATGCCGTATTTGACGATGTTCTTGGCATCGAAGCCGGCCTGAGTCGAGTTCTTGCCGTTCTTGTCGAGGGTCAGCTGAGCCGCGACCTTGCCAAGCTCGGTCCAGTCCCAGGTCTGACCCTGGTACTGATCGCCAACCTTGGTGGGCAGGTTCGGCAGGCCGGCCTTGGAGAAGGCGTCCTTGTTGTACCAGATGTAGCCGGGGTAGATGTCGTACGGGAGGCCAACCTGGCCATCGGCAGTCTGGAAGAACTTGACGAGAGTCTGGTCGTAGGCGGTCAGGTCGAAGTTGTTCTTCGAGATCTCAGAGGTGAGGTCGAGGAAGAGACCTTCGAAGCCGTTGCGGCCTTTGACGCCGACGGGCCCGATGATGTCAGGCGCGTTGCCGGCGGCAATTTCGGTCTTGAGAACGTCGTACGCGTTTGCGTTCGGCACGATCTCGAGCTTGACGGTGACGCCGTCCTTGTTGGTGGAGTTGTAGTTAGCCACGAACGCCTTCTGGGCGTCGATCTGGGCGGGCTGGGTGCCCGAACCAAGGCCGACGAACCAGCGGACGGTGGCGGCCCCCGGGGCAGCCGACGTCACGGGCGCCGGCGTGGGGGTGGTGGTGGTGGTGGCCTGCGTGGCCGGGGCCGCCGTCGGCGTGGCCGAGGTGCTGGAGCACGCGCTGATCGCGAGCACCGGGATCGCGGCCAAAGTAATGAGGCGCAACCCTCTCCTACCCATTGGGCTCCCTTCTCTGATCCCTAGTGACATTTCGGTCCCTAGTGACGCAATAGACTGGTGGGAATAGTCCTTCCCACGCGCCGCAGGTGCGGCACGACCGGTTGCTAGATCTTCCCTGTGGGCACTCCTCCACTTGACTCTCTCACTACGAGTTCGGTTGCCAGAAAGACACGTCGCAACACGCGGTCCCTGGTGTCGATTGCCTGGAGCAGCACGTTGACGAGCTCACGGCCCATTACTTCGACCGACTGATGCACGCTCGAGAGCGGCGGGTTGGTCGACAGGGCCAGGGCCGAGTCGTCAAAACCGACGATTGCCACATCCGTGGGGACGTTCCGACCCGCTGCCCACAAAGTGTCCAGCGCGCCGGAGGCCATGAGATCCGATGCCACGAAGACCGCATCGAGCTCTGGGCACCGCGCGAGCAGTTGCTGCATCGCTCGGGCCCCTCCCTCACAGGTGAAATCGCCGCCTGATTCGAGCTCCGGACGCGGGGAGATTCCCGCGCCGCGGAGGGCCTCGAGATAGCCCAGGCGGCGGGAAGCGGCGGCAGGCATGTCCAGCGGTCCGGCGATCGAAGCGATCTGCCGTCGTCCTAGCTTGATCAGGTGGTTCACTGCAGCGATGGCGCCGCCGTGGTTGTCGTTGTCTACGTAGCTGACACGCGCTCCGCGCGGCGGCTCGCCACCGACGACGACGGGAATACCGCGGAGGTGCAGTCTCTCCGGCATCGGATCGTCGCCGTGGAGGGAGACGAAGATGGCCCCGTCGACGTGCCCGCCGAGGAGGTAGCGCTCGAGGCGCTGCTCTTCATCGGCGGACTGGGGCATGAGCAGCGCAAGCTGGAGCTGCCGAGCGGAAAGGCCGGCGCTGATGCCGCGCAGCACTTCGGCGAAGAACGGGTCGGCGAAGACGCGGCCCGTAGGCTCCGCGATGACCACGCCGATCGAGTCGCTGCGGCGAGCCGCGAGGCTGCGGGCCGCGCGTTGGGGCACGTAACCGAGCCGCTCGACCGCGCGCTCCACCGATTGGCGTGCTTCCACGCCCACGGTCGTCCGGCCGTTGAGGACCCGTGATGCGGTCGCGCGCGAAACTCCGGCTGCTCGGGCGACCTCGTCGAGCGTGGCAGTCCGCACTGGTTTAGCCTCCCGCACTGAGACAGACGACCACTCAGCCACGAGCTCTGAAACCTCGCCGTGGCGCGTTCAAGAGTCCCCAAGACTGATACTGAGGCACCGCCTCCCAAGAACGGTACAACCCGGCTCCCCGCCTATTCCCCGTTCCCGCCCTGACTCGTTTCTCGACCCCGAGACGCCAGTGACGGTGCGCTGAGGGTGATCTCACGTTCGGAGTCTTGGTTCTCGCGCCTGAGGGCTCCTGCGCGACACCAACACTGTACCAGGTTCGTCAAGAGAGTTTTCACGCGCGTCGTGAACCGTTCACGCGACCGCATTGAGGCGGCGGGCTAACGGCGTAGTCTGGCGAACGTCACGATCTTGATGGTTGGGAGACGCAATTCACCCCGACCGTGCCCCCTCCGAGTGCACCGCGGGTCGGGCCGGCCCGCGCGGTCCTAGGCGTTCGCCCTCAGAGCTGGCATCGACGCGCGGCGCCGATACCTCAAACGAGATCGGGAGCGGTCGAGCCCGGTGTCAGGTGGGACGCCTCTAGCGCGCGGACTCTTCGCCATGCGAGCCGGCGGCCACGGCTCGTTTCTTGGGCGCCGGAAGCGCGGCCACCGCGGCCTCGGGACCCCGCCCCTTGCCGCCGCGCCCTGCCAGGTCCGCAAAGGTGACGGCGGAGAGGGGCACGAGGGGCTCTCCGCGAAGAACGCGGGTCAGGTATTCGCCGGTTGCCGAGCCGCGAGCGCGGGCGACATCTTCCGGAGTCCCCTGCGCGATGACATAACCGCCTCGGTCCCCGCCCTCCGGGCCCAGATCCACGATCCAGTCGGCGGTCTTCACCACGTCAAGGTTGTGCTCGATGACGATGACCGTGTTGCCTGACTCCACGAGCCGGTGGAGAACATGGAGGAGCTTCTCGACATCCGCCATGTGCAGGCCGGTCGTGGGCTCGTCCAGAACGTAGATGGTCCGACCGGTGGCCCTCTTCGACAGCTCGGTCGCCAGCTTCACCCGCTGAGCTTCGCCGCCCGAGAGTGTGGTCGCCGGCTGGCCGAGGTGGACGTAACCGAGGCCGACGTCGAACAGCGTCTGCAGCTTGGCCTTCACGGTCGGGACGGGCGCGAAGAACTCGAGCGCCTCTTCGATGGTCATCTCCAGGACGTCTGCGATGGAACGGCCCTTGTAGTGGATCTCTAGGGCCTCGCGGTTGTAGCGCTTGCCCTTGCAGATTTCGCAGGAAACGTAGACGTCCGGCAGGAACTGCATCTCGATCTTGAGGATGCCGTCGCCTTTGCAGTTCTCGCAGCGCCCACCCTTGACATTGAAGCTGAAGCGTCCCGGCATGTATCCCCGCAGCCGCGCCTCGGGAGTGCCGGCGAAGAGCTCGCGGATCGGCGCAAAGAGCCCGGTGTAGGTGGCGGGGTTGGACCGCGGCGTCCGGCCGATCGGGCTCTGATCGATGTCGATCACTTTGTCGACAGCCTCGAGGCCGTCCAGCGCGTCGTGGGCGCCGGCCTTTTCGCGCGAACCGTTGAGCGCGTGGGCGAGTGCACGAAACAGGATGTCCGAGACGAGCGTGCTCTTGCCCGAGCCCGAGACGCCCGTCACCGCCACGAAGCAACCGAGCGGGAACGCCACATCCAGGTTCTTGAGGTTGTGCTCCCGCGCCCCACGGACCACGATAGACTGCCCGCTCCCGGCCCGGCGCGACGTCGGGATCGCCACCGACCGCTCCCCACGCAGGTAGGCTCCGGTGATCGAGCGCGGCTCGGCCAGGATCGCCTCGAGCGGCCCGTTCGCAACGATCTCACCGCCGTGCTCGCCGGCTCCTGGGCCGATGTCGATGACCCAGTCGGCCGTCCGGATCGTCTCCTCGTCGTGCTCGACGACAAGGACGGTGTTGCCCAGGTCGCGCAGCCGCGTGAGCGTGGCGATCAGCTTGGCGTTGTCGCGCTGGTGCAGCCCGATCGACGGCTCGTCAAGGATGTACAGGACGCCCATCAGGCTGGACCCTATCTGCGTCGCGAGCCTGATGCGCTGGGCCTCGCCGCCGGACAGCGTCTGGCTCGTCCGGTCGAGCGTCAGGTAGTCGAGCCCGACGTCCAGCAGGAAGCCGAGCCTCGACGAAATCTCCTTGAGGACCTGCCGGGCGATCGTGCGCTCGCGTTCGGTCAGCCGGTCCGGCAGCCCGGCTACCCACTCGCAGGCCGCGGTGATCGATAAGGAGGCGACGTCCGAGATGTTCCGACCGTCCACCGTGACGGCGAGGATCTCTGGCTTGAGGCGCCGCCCTTCGCACGTAGGGCACGGCCGGGCGACCATGTATCGCTCGAGCTCTGACTTGATGAACTCCGAATCCGTCTCGCGGAAGCGGCGCTCGAGGTTGGGGACGATCCCCTCGAACGTGGCGCCGTATGTATTCTCGCCACGCTCGTGACGGTAGCCGATGACTACTCGCTCGCCGCGTCCCGAGAAGAGAATGTAGTCGAGCGCCTCCGGTGGGAGGTCCTTGATTGGCGCTTCGTAGTCCCAGCCGTGCTCATGGCAGACGGCTTCGATGATCTTGCCGTGCCATGAGTTCTCCATCGGCATTCGAGCCCAGGGCACGAGCGCCCCATTGGCCAGCGAAAGGTTCTTGTTCGGAACGACTCGCTCCGGATCGATCTCGAGACGGCTGCCGATACCCGTGCAGCTCGGGCATGCGCCGTGGGGCGAGTTGAAGCTGAAGCTGCGCGGCTCGAGCTCGTCGACTGTGGTGCCGTCGTAGGGGCAGCTGTAGCGCTCGCTGTAGCGCCGCTCCTCGAACGCCAGTGCCTCCCCGTCACGCGGAACGGGGGCGATCTGGACGACGCCCTCGCCGAGTCTCAACGCCGTCTCGACGGAGTCTGCCAGTCTGGCCGAGTCCGGACGGTGGGTCGCTTGGGCCGACCCAGCCGTAGCAGAAGCGGCGCGGGCCGAGCCCTCCATGACTCCCGTGGCCCCGGCGACCTCCGGGCCCGCGGCGACGGCACCGTCGCCCTCCCCCGCCCCGCCGTGGCGGACGATGAACCGATCGACCACGACGTCGATGGAATGGCGCTTGTACTTGTCGAGCGGGCGGGTCTCCGACAGATCCATCTGCTCGCCGTCGACCCGCACGCGGGCAAAACCCTGGCGGCGGATCTGGTCGAAGACGCGATCGCCCTCCGTCTTGCGGTCCTTGATCACGGGGGCGAGGACCATCAGCCGCGTGCCTTCCGGCAGGTCGTAGATCTGGTCGACGATCTGCTGGACCGACTGGCGTTCGATCTCGCGGCCGCAGGTGGGGCAGTGCGGGTGGCCGATGCGGGCGAACAGGAGCCGCAGGTGGTCGTAGATCTCGGTCACCGTGCCGACAGTCGACCGCGGGTTCCGGCTGGCGCCTTTCTGGTCGATCGAGATAGCAGGGCTAAGGCCGTCGATCTGGTCGACATCCGGCTTCTGCATCTCGCCCAGGAACTGCCGGGCGTATGCGGACAGGCTCTCGACATAGCGCCGCTGCCCTTCGGCATAGATCGTGTCGAAGGCGAGACTGCTCTTGCCCGAACCGGACAGGCCGGTGATGACCACCAGCCGATCGCGCGGCATGGCCACGGTTATGTTCTTCAGGTTGTGTTCGCGGGCACCGCGAACGACGAGCTGTTCCTGCGGCATAGGTACCTATTGTAGGCCAAACGGCCGAAACCGAACAGACGTTCGCGACAGGATGGGAACGGCGAAAGCCCCGAAGATCCACGCGTCGATCGTGTCACCGTGTTCCGACCGGTCGGATACGATCGACGACCTGACCGAATGGAGGCCACACACAGGATGAGCCGGGCCAAGCCCGATTCAGGAGTCGCCTCGGGGACGACCACCGGCGGATCGACTGAGCGCGAGTCGCGCGGCCGACTGGTCCGCGACGGCCTGGCCATCGCAACCTACGCGATGCCGGTTGGCCTGGTGTTTGGGTTGACCGCTTTGCAGGCCGGTTACTCCGTGTTCGACGTCGCGGCCAACTCGGCGCTGGCGTTCGCGGGAGGGGCGCAGTTCGCAGCCGCCGGCCTCGTCAAGACCCATTCCTCCTGGCTTGCGATCGCCGGGGTCGTGGCTCTGATCAATGCCCGCCACCTCCTCTACTCCGCAGCCTTGACGCCGTACCTTCTGGGCCAGCCGAGACCGGAGCGGGCCGTCATGGCCCATTTCCTCACCGACGAGACGTTCGCTCTTGCTCTCGCCCACTTCAGACGAATCGGAGGGTTCGACCGGCGAGGCTACTGGCTCGCCGCGATGTTCATCTTCGTGCCGTGGCAGGTCGGCTCGACCGTGGGTTATCTCGTCGCCGGAGCCGTTGATACCAACCGCCTTGGTCTGGATGTCGCGTTTCCCGCGGCGATGGCCGGCCTCTCGCTCGGCATGGTGTCCGGGCGCCGCGACGCCGCGGCGGCGATGGGAGCGGTCGTCGTCGCGGTGACCGTTGGTCTCGTCGGCGGGCCATCGCTCGGGTTGGTGGCCGGCGCGGTCCTCGGGCCGCTGTTTGGTCTGGCTATCAAGCCCTCCGCCCGCGAGGAATCCAGCGAGCCCGAGACGCCTGAACCGTCGGCCGAGGCCGGGCTGCCATGAATCTCGGCACCGCTCTCGTGCCGCTGGCCTTCGTCATGTGGGCCGTCACCTATCCGTCTCGGGCCCTGCCGATGCTCGCGCCAGGTATCGAACGCCTTCCGAAATGGGCGGTCACCTACCTCCGGCTCGCTGGCCCGGCCTCTCTAGCCGCGCTGGCCGCCACCGGCTCCCTGCTCACCACCGACACCCCGCCGCACCTGCAGCTCGGAGTCATGCCCCTTGCCGTCGCGCTGTGCGTCATCGTCGTGTGGCGGACGCGGCTGCTCCTCGCGGGAGTTGTCGCGGCCGTCGTGCTGGTGGCGCTGGCCCGGGCGCTCGGCCTGGCCTGACTTAGGATCGGGCCCGCGGCTCGCGGTTGCGGCTACTTGGCGGCAACCAGAAGCGTCACCGACTCAGGCGGCAACGTCACGTTTCCGCCGTTTGATAGCGGGGTCGCGGCTACCTTTTCGGCGTTGTGGGACGCGTCGAACAGCCACGTCTCAGCCGATTTCGCCACGTTCCCAACGATAGTGAGCGGCTTGGTGGCCGCGGTCGACCCCAGGTTCACAATCAAGACCGTGAGGGTCCCGTCCGCGCGGACGGCGGCGTAAACCGTGACGAGGGGATCGTCGGAAGCGGCGGGCACCAGCTTCGTGCCGAACTGCTTGTACAGCATGTAGTCGTAATACATTGGGTTGGGCGCACTCGCACCGACTATGCCCCAATAACCGGCGATCGCGAATTGGGCCACGATGTCGACCTTCTGGTCGATCATCCGGCCGAGGATGTCGGCGAACCAGATGGCGTTGTAGTGGGAGTCCATGCCGGCGTCACCCCCGCTGTTCTGCGTGTAGCTTGAGTTCACCTCGGTCACGGCGACCGGCAGATCCTTGCCAGTCTGGGTCTTCACGATCGACCGCAGGGCCGGGATGATCTGATCCCACTCGTTGCTGTTACCGCGCAGATCGTCGATCGTCGGCGGCGTCTGACCGTCGGCAGGGAACGGATATCGATGAATCGACACGACATCTACGAGATCGCCGTTCACCTTCAAGAAGGACGTCAGCCAGTCCGTCCTGGTCTGAAGATAATCGGATGACGGGCTTGCCACGAACTGGCTGATATCCGGGCCGATCAATTCGATAGTGGGATCGACGGCCTTCATCGCCTGCGCAAATGAGCGCCAGTCCGAGTTGTACCGCTCGACGTTGTAACCGGTCAGCCCATTTGCCTCATAGAGATCGGGCTCGTTGCCGATGCCCCAATACTTGACGTTGTATTTCATCGTCACATTGGCGTATCTCACGAGGTCCGCCGCAGCGGATGCGGTGCCGCTCTGGAGCCGCACGACGATCCGCGGCTCGGCACCGATGGACCGGCAGTAGGTGACGAACGCGTCGACCTGGTCGGTGGTCACGTCGTTCTCATCGCCCCAATTGCCGCCGGGCCAGCTGATGAATTTGAGCTTCGCAGCCACTACCTGATCGCGCAGCGCAAACGGCACCCCGAGCCAGGGGCCGTCGTTGGTCCCGTAGACGTACGGGCTGATCCCGCCCAGGTCCGCACCCGCGTCCACGAAGAGCCCGGGAGCCGCAGTGGGCGCTGCCGTCGGCTCCGGGGTCGGCGAGGGTGTGGGTGTGGCGGTCGGGGACGGAGTGACACCGCCTCCGCCACAGCCCGACAGCAGCGTCATGACGGCGATGGCTGCTGTCGCGGCGCGCCAGCTCCGCGCTCCAACTTGCATCTCACGACTCCGGTCCCATCCCATTTCGACCTAGACGACTCCGCCGCTCGGGGCCGGCAAGCGTCGGTCCGCGCGGCGGCGCTCATGGTACGTCGCGGTGGGCAACCGGCGGCGCCGAGCGCCAGCCAGACAATCCGGCGCCGGATGTCTCAAGATTCGCAGATGCCACCCACCGCCTCCCCTCACGAATCCCGCCTTCGACTTCGCATCGCGGCTGTCGCGGGCGCGTTCCTCATGAACGGCCTCGCCTTTGGCGCCTGGGCATCGCGGATACCGGCGGTTCAGAACCAGACACACCTCGACGAGGCTCATCTCGGCTTCGCGTTGCTCGGCGCCGGACTCGGGGCCGTGGCGACGATGTCGATCGGCGGCTGGCTCGGCGGCAAGGTCGGGACGCACGTCGTCACCGCGGCCACGCTCCTGGGGTGCGCCTGCCTCATTCCGTTCATGGGCGCCTCGTCGGACTTCTGGAGCCTCCTCCTGAGCCTCTTCGGCTTCGGAATCTTCCAGGGAACGATGGACGTATGTATGAACGCCAACGGGCTGGCGGTCGAGCGGGCCGGGTCGGGGCCGATAATGTCCCGCCTGCACGCCACCTGGAGCATCGGCTCGTTCTTCGGAGCTCTCGCGAGCGCCCAGATCGCCGCGTTGGGAATCTCGGTCTTCGCGGAATTCGCCGTCGTCGGGCTCATCCTCGCGATCGGGGCCCTGGTGCTGGGAGCCACGATGCTGCCCGATACACATGCGGACGGTGGCGGCCGCCTAACCCGACCGAGCGGTCGGCTGCTCCTGCTCGGCTCCCTGGCGCTGTGCGCATTGTTGGCCGAGGGTTCGGCAAACGATTGGGGCGGCGTCTATATGCACAGGCACCTCGGGGCCAGCGAAGGCATGGCCGCCCTGGCGGTCGCCACATTTAGCGGCGCTATGGCCTTCTCCCGCTTCGTCGGCGACAAGCTGGTGGTCGTCCTGGGGCCGGGCGTCCTCGTGAGCGGCGGCGCCGCACTCTCAACCATCGGCCTCGGCCTCGTGCTGGGCGTGGGTGAGCCGACCATCGCGATCGCCGGCTACGGATTGATGGGCCTCGGCCTCGCCGCCGGCGTGCCTGTGCTCTTCCGCGCGGCGGGCTCTCAGCCGGGGATCCCGCCCTCGGTGGGGATCGCTGCCGTCTCCACGATGGGATACGCCGGAGGCTTGGTCGGGCCGCCACTGATCGGGTCGTTGGCGACCGTCGTCACCCTGCGCGGATCGCTGGGCCTCGTCTTCCTGATGCTCGCCTTCCTCGCGCTGGCCGGACGGCGAGCCCTGGCCCAGCCCGCGCCGTAGCGTCGTAGGGGTCGCAGTCGGATCCGATCGCCTACTCGGCGCGACGGTCCCGCCAGTAGCTCCAGACGTCCAGGTCCGGCGCCTCGAAGCCGTTCGAAGAGAGAACCGTGCAGATCTGGGTGCGGTGATCGTTGCCGTGGTGGAGCGCCTGGCCGATGACGAGGTTCGTCGCGTGCGGCAAGACGGGACGCTCGCCACTGGCCGGAATCGTGACGTCCAATTCACCGATCCGAGCCAGCTGAATCCGCCATCGAACCGCCTGGTCGCGCAGCCTGTCGGCGAGCTCGTCGAGCGGGACGACCGGGTCCGGTCCGGGCCTGCGGAACGGCGAGTCGCCCTCCAGGTATCCGAGGTAACGGGCATCGGCAGAGACCAGGTGCGAGAGAGTGGCCAGCGCCTCGCCGTAGACGCCGGGCGCGGTGGCGGTCAGGGCGGTCTCGGGTAGTGACTGCAGGTGGCGGATCAGGCGTTCCGTGGCCCACGTGTGGTGTTGGAACGCCTCGCTCAGCGGATCCATATGGCCTCCTCTACCGGCGCCTGCGACCCGGCGGGCGTTGGCCCGTTCGCTTGATCACGTTCGGCGTGACCGTATGGTCCCACGTCGGGCGATCGAGCCACTTGGCCGACCAGCCATCGTCTTCGTGCTCGTCACGGATCCCAGGCAGCCAGTCCGATGCGGTCGACGCGGCCGCCAGATCCCCACCGCCGGGCTCTTCGCCGGCGGCCAGGACCCGGACCTCGGTCACTTCCAGCTCCGGCCCCTCGGCCTCCCGGCCATCTCCGCCGCCTCCCCTGCCGCGCCGTCCAGCCTGCCGAACCGGCTTGATGATCCGACCGGATCGTGCCGGGGCCAGTCGCGAACCTGCGGGCCCAACCGGTCTGGCCCTTGCGGCGCGCTCCGCCGCCCTGGCCACGGCCACCGATTGGTCCTCGTCGAGAACGCGAAGGCGAATCTCCTGAATCTCGTCGCGCAACGCAGCGGCCCGTTCGAACTCGAGATTGCGGGCAGCCTGGCGCATCTCGGCCTCCATCTGGCCAACCAGTTTCTCGACCTGCCCCTTTGCCATCTCCGTGAAGGCACGTTCCTGCCCCGGCGCCGTGGCGTAGGTGCCGTGGGCCTCAGCCACCGCCCGCAGCCGATCGTTTATGTCGCGGATCCCCTTGACTATGGTCACGGGCTGGATGCCGTGATCGAGGTTGTACTTCTCCTGGACGGCGCGGCGGCGGTTCGTCTCCTCGATCGCGACCCGCATCGACTCGGTCACGTGGTCGGCGTACATCACAACTTCTCCGCCGATGTTGCGGGCGGCCCGGCCGATCATCTGGACGAGCGACCAGGCGCTGCGCAGGAACCCCTCCTTGTCCGCATCTATGATCGCCACGAGCGTCACCTCCGGCAGGTCGATGCCCTCACGCAGAAGGTTGATGCCGACGATCACGTCGTACACGCCCAGCCTGAGGTCGCGGAGGATCTGGACGCGCTCGAGGGTGTCTACTTCGGAGTGCAAGTACTGCACCTTCACGCCGAGCTCGTGGAGATAGTCGGCCAGGTCCTCGGCCATCTTCTTCGTCAAGGTCGTCACGATCGAGCGCTCGCCACGTTCGACTCGACCGCGGATCAACTCGAGGAGATCGTCGATCTGGCCCTCGGTCGGCTTGACGGTTATGTGCGGATCGACGACGCCGGTCGGACGTATGAGTTGCTCGACGACCTGCTGGCTCCGTTCAAGCTCATATGGACCGGGCGTCGCGCTCATGTATATGACCTGATTCACACTGGCTTCGAATTCTTCGAATGTCAGCGGGCGATTGTCGAGCGCGGACGGCAGCCGGAAGCCGAAGTCGACCAGGATTTCCTTCCGGGTGCGGTCATTCTTGTACATGCCGACGACCTGCGGGATCGACATATGGCTCTCGTCGACCACGAGCAGCCAGTCCGGCGGGAAGTAGTCGAGCAGCGTCCACGGCCGGGAGCCCGCGTCGCGGCCCGAGAGGTGGCGTGAGTAGTTCTCGATCCCGGTGCAGTAGCCGAGCTCGCGCATCATCTCGAGGTCGAAGGTCGTGCGCTGGCGCAGCCGGGCGGCCTCGAGCTCGCGCCCTTGGGCCTCGAGCTCGCCGACCCGAATCTCCATCTCTTCGCCGATCGCCTTGACGGCGGCCATGAGCTTGTCGTTTGGGGTGACGTAGTGAGTCGCGGGGTAGACGTTGAGGTCCTTGCGCTCCGCGAGCAGCTCGCCGGTGAGCGGGTCCAGCTCGGTGATCCGCTCGACCTCGTCGCCGAAGAACCCAACTCGAACCAACCGATCCTCGGCCGCGGGGATCAGCTCGAGGGTGTCGCCACGGACGCGGAAGCGGGCACGCGACAGCGCCTGGTCGTTGCGCTGGTACTGGAGATCGACCAGGTGGCGCAGCACGGCGTCGCGGCGATACTGCCCGCCGACGCGGAGCCGCAGGATCGTGGCCCCGTAGTCGACCGGGGCGCCGAGTCCGTAGATGCAGCTGACACTGGCGACGATGATCACGTCGCGACGCTCGAAGAGCGCCTTCGTGGCCGCGTGGCGGAGCTTGTCGATCTCGTCGTTGCGGCTCGAGTCCTTCTCGATGTACGTGTCCGAGCGCGGCAGGTAGGCCTCGGGCTGGTAGTAGTCGAAGTAGCTGACGAAGTACTCGACGGCGTTGTCGGGGAAGAACTCCCGGAACTCGGAGTACAGCTGGGCGGCCAGGGTCTTGTTGTGGGCGAGGACGAGCGTCGGCTTCTGGTGGCGCTCGATCGTTTGCGCAACGGTAAACGTCTTCCCTGTGCCGGTCGCACCGAGCAGGGTCTGATGGCGCAGGCCTCTGGCCAGGCCGTCGCTCAAGCGATCGATTGCCTGAGGCTGATCGCCGGTGGGCTTGAAGTCGGCAACCAGCCGGAAATCGGGCATTTCAACCTCGTCAGCGTGGGCTTTCAGTATACCGCGGTCGACCAGAATAGCACGGACGTTCTAACTCGCCGTCTCGCGGGGAGGTCGGGCCGCCCGTATTCGCGGGCGCCCAGCGTGGCCGCTGATCGGCGGAAGGAACCAGTACACGGGCGACGCGCCCGCCTTGCCCAATGGCTACCAGACGAAGCCAGATCCGACGCGGTTCTGGATCGACAGCACCATCTGCGACTGCGCAATCACGTGGAGCTGGCCGTAGCCGTTCCCGCCCCGGGCGTTGCAGGACCGGCCGCAGGTGTCGATGTAGGTGAAGCTCGGCGGGTTGGCGGTGTTGTCGTAGCCGACGATGGCGATCGCGTGCCTGGTGTGCGGCGTGGCGGAGCCGGCCTGCCAGTTCGGCAGGTTGTAAGCGTCGACTGCGCCCACGACCGGCACCCCGTCCCGGCCGACGTCGAGCATTACCGCAGCCGTCAGATCGCGGGCGAGGGTTGGGTCCGGCCGGATGACCGACGCGTAGTAGGCCTCAGTCCAGTTGGTCGGGTCCCGGCCAGAGACCTCCCAGTTGAGCCCGGTCTGGATGTTGGTACGCGGCGTCCCGGAGGTCGGATAGAGTGGCCGGCCGTCTCGCGCGAAGACGGAGAGCCCCGCCGACTGCCATGTCGCCGGTTGGGATCGCATGGCGAGATACATCACGAAACCGCGGCCGTTGGCTGTGAAGCCGCTGACCCGGTCGGTTCCGGACCAGTACGTTCCAAGGCGCCTCCCGCCCGAGATCGGGATCGTAGGTCCAGGCGACGGCCAGCCGACCGCCTCGGTCGCGTAGGGATCGAGGAAGTAGCCCGCGGTGCCGGTGACGTCGGGATGACCGATGAGTTGCTGCCAGTACCACAGCGCCACTGTCATCGCCCCGTCGCCACACAGGTTCCAGTAGCTCAGGTTCGAGTAACGGTCGCCCTTCTCGTCGGTGCCGTAGCCGGGCGGCTCCACGACCCATCGAGTCCACGTCGTATCGAGCATCGCTTTGGCGGGCACGGGCGCGCCGCTGGATGGATTGACGAGCGGGTCGGCCGTTGCGGGAAGCACGGTCACTTGGCCGCCCAGGATGGAGATTCTGCCGGATGCCTTGAGCTCGAGCCAATCGACCGCCTGGACCGGCAGCGGCCGGCGCGGGTCGATTGCGTAGCTCGGATCAGTCGGTAGAGCGCCTCGCGCCGGTGCCGGACTCGGGGTGGCGAACAGGTCGAGCGGCGGGAAAGTGGGGGCCTCCGTGACGTCTGTGGTCGGTTCGGCGGTCATCGTCCCGCGCACGACGAGCGAGCTCGGATTGGTACCCGTGGGGTCGAGAGCTATCGCGACACTGGCGCCTGGCGTCGGGGCCGCGGTTGCGCCCGAGGGTGTGGACGGGCTTCCTCCGGCCACTAAGGCGACTCCCGCCAGCGCAACGACCGCCACGACCGCGCCCCCCGCAGCGATCCACTTGCGGCCGAACATCCGGGACGCAATCACCCTCCGATTGTACGAAGCTCGTCACGCCGGCCGTGCGGACGTCGGCGATCCGGCCGCAGCGCGGGGCGCGGCGGAGGCGAGAACCGGCACCCCAATCAGCGAGAGTGGCGCCTCAGCACGTCGTTGAGCGCCGCCTCTACAGCGAGCTCGGTCTGCGCGGGAGCACCGTCCGTGCGGACGATGCGAGTCGCCCTAGAGCGCCAGAGCGGCAGCGAATCGGACTGGGCGGCGATCCGCTGGCGGGCGTCGGACTCGGCCATGCCACGGCCAATGAGACGGGCGAGCTGGGCCTCCGGGTCGCAGACGATGAGCCAGACCTCGTCGCACCAGACCGAGTGACCGGCCTCCACGAGCTTGATCGCTTCGAGCACGATCGCGGCCGGACGGCCTGCATCGGCGGTCCGGATCGAGTCCTGCTCCAGACGCTCGACGGCGGGATGGACGATCGACTCGAGCTCGGCCAGCCGCTCAGGATCGGCGAATACCAGCCGGCCGAGGGCAGCCCGGTCGAGCGTGCCATCGGGCCGGAGGTACTCCCCGCCGAAGCGGGCAAGGATCGAATTCGTCACCAGACTGCCGGGCGACATCAGCTGCCGCGTCAGCTCGTCGGCGTCGATCACGACGGAACCGCGAGCCGCCAGCCAGCCGGCCACGGTCGACTTGCCGCATCCGATCGGACCGATGAGGCCGATCAATGGGGCCCGAGTGCGGAGGGAGCCGCGGCGCCGGCCGTGCGATCGGTCGCCCGACGCGTTGGATCCGGTCACGGCGCCGCCTCCTCCAGCTCCAGCCACGCCTCTTCGGCCGCGGCAAGGGCCTCGTTGACTGCGGCCAGGTCGCTCGTCACGCGGCGCAGCTCGACGAAGTTGCCGTGCACGCTCGGGTCGAGCAACGCCGACTCCAGGCGCGCCTTACGCTCGTTGAGCCGGGTCAGTTCCTCGTCGACTTGGGCCTTCCGGCGCCGGTAGGCATCCTTCGACAGCTTCGCGACCGGTAGACGCTCGGGCGCCGAAACCGCCGCTCCGCCGGAGGCGGAATCGGCCGGCGATCCAGCCCGGGCGCGAGTCGACGAAGAGGCCGCGGTGCCCGAAGATCGTGCCCCGGCCGCCCGACCTGAGATTCCAACCGCAGCCCCCGGCCGACGCGCGCCGGTCTCCCGCGTCAGGCCGCCGTGAAGGCGTCCCGCCTCCCGTTCGGCTGCCTCCTTCACCGTCCAACCGTCGGCGACCGCCGACCGCCAGGCGCGGTAACCGCCTTCGAAGGGCACCGCCAGACCATCGTCCACGACCCACAGAGAGTCGCACACCTTCTCGAGAAGCCGTCGATCGTGGCTGACGACGAGAAGGGTCGCGTCGGTTCCGGCCATGAACGCCTCGAGGGCCTCGCGCGCCGGAATGTCGAGGTGGTTCGTGGGCTCGTCGAGAAGCAGCAGGTTGGCCGGCAGCAGGAAGAGAAGCGCCAGTTCGAGCCGCGACCGTTCGCCACCAGAGAGCGCGGAGACTTCCTTGAAGATGTCGTCGCCGCGAAACAGAAAACGGGCCAGGTGTCCCCGCGCCGCCGCCGGGGTGAGTGGCATCTCGTCGAGCAGCGCGTCGAGGACCGTGGCGCCGGGGATCGGCGCGTCCCGGAGCTGGGCGAGGTAGCTCGACTGGACGTTGCGGCCGAGGTCCAGGGCGCCGTCGAGCGGCGCTAGCTCGCCCGATATAGTCCGCAAGAGCGTGGTCTTGCCTGCCCCGTTCGGTCCCACGATGCCGACGCGATCGCCGCGCCGGAGTTCGAGCCACGGCACGAGAGCGACGGCGTGGTCGCCGGCGTATTCGGTGGCGTCGATGGCGCGTTCGTAGCCCCGGCGGCCGTCGTCATCATCCGGTGGAGTCTGGCGTGGGTCGCCGGCCCGGTAACCGACCACCAGCCCTTCCGCTCTCACCACAGACTCGTACGATCGAGCCGGCGAGCCGCCGGCGAGGGCCTCGCTCGGGAGCTTGAGCCGGGCCTCGGACCTGCGCTTCTCGAGGGGCTGGAGGGCTTCCAGCCTAGCCTCGTGCTCGTGCATCTTGCCGTGCTTGCGCTGGTGGCGGTATTGCTGGATGAGCTCCATCTCGCGGTTGATCTCGCCCGCGCGGACCTCAGCCTCCTCGGCCGCCCGCAGGTCGCGCTCTTCGCGCTGGCGGGCGTAGCTCGAGTAGCTGCCACGGAACGGCGTGAGGCGGCAATCGCGCAACTCCCACACCCTGGTCACGGTCGCGTCGAGGAAGGCGCGGTCGTGCGACGCCACGACCAGGCTGCCGCGGCGCCGGCCGAGGTGCTCCTCGAGCCACTCCAGCGCCCCGAGGTCGAGGTGGTTGGTCGGCTCGTCGAGGAGGAGCAGCTCCGGGTCGGAGAGGAGCTGGCGGGCCAGCGCCGCCCGCGTCTGCTCGCCGCCGGAGAGGTTCACCGGCGGCCTGTCCCACTGGTCCCGCTCGAAACCGAGCCCGGACAGGGCCGCCTCCACGCGCTGGTCGAGGGCATAGCCGTCCCTGACCGCGAACTCGTGCTGAACGCTCTCGTACTCGGGCTCGGTCACGCGGCCCTCGTGCTCGAGCTGCCGGAGCCTTCGCTCGAGTTCCTCCAACCGCGTTGCACCGGCTCGCACGGCACCCCTCAGGCTGGGAGCGCCGATGAACGCCGAGTCGACGTGCGCCTCCTGCGACAGCATCGCCACGGTCAATGCGCGCTTCCGATGGACCGCACCGCCGTCGGGCTCGTCGCGTCCGGCGATCAGCCGCAGCAACGTCGTCTTGCCCGCGCCGTTTGGGCCGACCAGCCCGATGCGGTCGCCAGCCGCGATCGAAGCGTCGACGCGGTCGAGAATGACGAAGTCGCCAACCTCACGGACTACATCATCGAGTCGAACGATCGACATCAGGCCGACCCTCCGGCCCGTGCCGCCGCCCGACGGGTTGCAGCGGCCTTTCGCGCGGCGGCCAAACGACTCACACGCCGCGCTGCCAGCTCAGCGGCACGCGCTTCCTCGTCCCGATTCCGCCCCAGGGCGCCGGCGCCGTCGAGCTCGGTCCAGCGAGGGCCTCGGCGGGGTCTATCGGCCGGCCGCGACGTCGCCGCCCTCGCGCCGGCGAGAAGCTTGGCAGCCGACTCACGCTGGCCGGCCGGCAACCGCTGGCACCAGCCGCAGAAGTGGGTCGATCGGCCGCCGACGACGATGCGCCTGATCGGACGGCCGCACCGCAAGCATGGCTCGCCGGCTCGCTGATACACGGCCAGGTATTCCTGCATCGAGCCGTCGCCCTCGGGCGCCGTGTAGTCGTCGACCGAGCTGCCCCGCCGCTCCACGGCCTCCGCGAGGACGTCGCGGAGGGCGCCGTGCAGCCGTCGCGCCTCGTCGGAGCGGACCGTGTGGGCCTCGCGCAGAGGATGCAGACGGGCTCGCCAAAGGGCCTCGTCGGCATAGATGTTGCCGACGCCGGCGAGGAAATCCTGGTTCATCAGGAGGGTCTTGAGACGACCGCGACGGCGGGCGAGCATCTCGGCAAGGCGCCGGGCCGTGAAATCGTCGGCGAGCGGCTCGGCCCCGGTAGCCAGGACGCCGGCGGCCTGACTCTCAACGGGCAGCCCGGTCGCGGGATCGCGGGCGTAGAGGCCCATCCGGCCGAATTTGCGCATGTCGCGGTACCGCAGCTCGCGACCGTCGTCGAAAGCCAGCACGACGTGGACATGGCGGTCCTGCGGCACCCCAGCGGGGACTACGAATAGCTGGCCGGTCATCTTGAGGTGGACGGTCAGGACGACCGATTCCGCGCCCGCGGGCGCGGTGGCGGCCAGCTCGTCCGCGGTCGAATCGGGTGCAATCGAGTCAGCGGTAGGACCCTTCGGCCCGAGCCAGACGAGGATCTGCTTGCCTCGGCGCCCGACACCCTCGACCTCCCGGCCCGCAACCTTCCGCGCGAAGTCATCCGGTGCGTGGCTGCGCAATGTGGGCGGCCAGTTGGAGCGGACGCTCACGATGCGCGCGCCGCACACCATGGCGCGCAGATCGCGGGCGATGGTCTCGACTTCCGGCAACTCGGGCATACCCAAGAGGGTAACGGGGCCGCGCTTGCGATGCCTGGGCGAGGGCACGCAGGATGCGGCCGCGGAACCTGTGTCATGCGCCGCGCACGCACTCGCGAAGCCCTTCGGCGGTGAGTACGACCGCTGGCAGGTGGAGCTCGAAGCGGTTGAGAGCCCGCCCTAGCCGTCGGCGAGGGTCGGAGCCACTTCCTGCTGGAGCTCCAGGCAGACCTGGCGGGCCAGATCCGCGAAGGCGACCTGGGCCTTGGAGCGATAGCGGTCGCGATGCCAGGCGAGCGTCAGGACTCGCGGAGGGACGTCCGTCTGTAGCACCGCGGTGTGCGGGTCGGTTTCGTCGACGGTCAGCCGGGGCACCAGCGCCATCCCGATCCCGGCCGTGACCAGCGCCTGGACCGTGGTGTTGTCGTCCGACCGGAAGGCCCACTTCGGATCGCCGCCGTTGGCGCGGAGATAGGCCTCGGCGGCGGCCGTGGAGCGGCAATGGCGGAAGCCGATGAGCGGCAGGCCGGATATCTCGCGCACGGTTGGGGGCCGGCCGAGTCCGGCCAGCGGTGAGTCGACCGGGACCACGAGCACATATGGATCGCGGAACAGCTCCACGCCTTCGAAGGGGCCGTCGGAGAGTGGATAGACGGCGAACGACAGGTCGAGCTCGCCCGACTCGACCAGGTCGAGCAGGCCGTCGTCCGTGTTGGTCTCGATCACGTGGACCTCGACGTTCGGCCACAGGTGGGTGAACCGGCCCAGGGTTGCCGGCACGACGCGGGCGCCGACGCTCTGATAGGTGCCGACGCGCAGCAGGCCGGTCGCGCCTTCGGCGTACGCCCGCAGATCGGCACGCGCCGCCTCGATCCGGGCCGCTATCACGTCGGCATGGCGGAGCAGCAGCGCCCCCGCCTCGGTCACCTTGACAGTCCGGTGCCCGCGAGCCCGGTCGAGTAGCCTGACTCCGAGCACCGACTCCAGAGCAGCAACGTGCTGGCTCACGGCGGATTGCGTGTAGTCGAGAGACTCCGCCGCACCGTGGAACGAACCGGTCTGGGCGACAGCACGGAAGCTCAGCAGGTGGCGGAACTCGACGTCGGCCAAGTGATCAGTAGTCATAATATGTAATTGAACAACATCGACTTGCTCTAATCAAGTGCCTGGCGTACGGTGTAGGCATGGAAATCCTGACACTCGCATTAGTCCTCCTCTTCGTGGGCGCGCTCGCGCTGACGCTCGGTGACGACTCGCGTCCCTCAGAGCACGACCACATCCGCAACTGGTAGATCCTTCGAAGACCCGGCGCAGGCCCCGGGTTCGAGATAGTCGGCGCTAGTCGTACCCACTCCACGGTTAGCTCCATCTGCCCCGACCGGGGCCTCGCCATATCCGGCGTCGGACGCTAGCCCGCGACCACCTCGGCCGGCGCCTCGCCCAGTTCGGCGAGCACCTCGTCTTCGCGGGTCAGTGGGCGCATCGACTCCCAGTCGTCTCCGACCTTGACGTCGACCGTCAGGGGCACGTCGAGCTTGAGCGCGCTCTCCATCGTCTCGCGCAGGATCGGCGCCGTCGCGTCGACTTCCTCGCGCGGAACCTCGAGAACCAGCTCGTCGTGAACCTGGAGAAGCAGCCGAGCCTTGAGGCCCGCGGCGCGAAGCCGCTCCGGCAGCCTGATCATCGCGATCTTGATGATGTCGGCGGCAGTGCCCTGGATCGGCATGTTGATCGCCATCCGTTCCCCGGCGCCCCGAAGGGCGGGGTTCGACATCCGCAACTCCGGGATGGAGCGCCGCCTGCCGAGCAACGTCGAGACCCAACCCTGCTGCCGGGCGAGCTCCTTGATGTGCAGCATGTAGTAGCTGATGCCGCTGTACGTGGCGAAGTAGTTGTCGATGAACTCCTTCGCCTCCGCCCTCGAGATCCCGGCCCGCGACGAGAGCCCGAAGTCGCTCATGCCGTAGGCCAGGCCGAAGTTGACCATCTTGGCCATCGAGCGCTCGTCGTGGTTCACATCTTCAGGAGCCTTGTGCAAGACCCGGGCCGCGGTTTCGCGGTGAATATCGGCGCCACGAGCAAATGCGTCCCGCAGGTGCTCGTCGCCACTCACGTGGGCGAGGATACGCAGCTCTATCTGCGAGTAGTCGGCCGCCAGCAGAGTGACATCAGGCCCGCCGGCGACGAATGCGCGACGGATACGACGGCCTAGTTCCGAGCGGATCGGGATGTTCTGCAGGTTGGGGTCCGAAGAGCTGAGCCGCCCGGTGGCTGCGACAGCCTGATGGAAGGTCGTGTGGAGGCGGCCGTCGCGGTCCGAAACGAGCGCCGGCAGGGCTTCGATGTAGGTCGATCGAAGCTTCGAGTAGAGCCGCCAGTCGAGCAGCTTGCCAATCATCGGATGAGCCGGCTTCAGCTCTTCGAGGACCGACGCGTCGGTCGAGTAGCCTGTCTTGGTTCGCTTACCCTTGGGCAGGTTCAGCTCGTAGAAGAGGATCTGCTCGAGCTGCTTGGGCGAGCCCAAGTTGAAGTCATGGCCGACATCCGTGTAGATCTCGGCCTCGAGGCGCGCCATCTCACCGCCGAACTCCGTGTCCAGGAGAGCCAGGGCGTCGCGGTCGATGGCCACGCCGGCCGCCTCCATCTCGGCCAGGACCGGGACCAGCGGCATCTCCACTTCGCTGAAGAGGCGATCCAGACCCGAATCGGCGAGGGCCTTCTCGAGTGGCTCGCGTACGGCGAGGGCCGCCAGCGCGTCCAGCCCGATGCGGACGGCCGCCGGTACGTCGCCGGCCGGTGGCAGCGTGACGTCGAGGCGTTCGTGGGCGACGTCGGCGATGGTCTGGCTGCGCAGCGCCGGGTTCAGCAGGTACGCGGCGATCTGCGTGTCGAACGCCACCGACAGGGGCTTCTCGGCGCCGCTGGCGATGTTCGCGACCACGAGCTGCTTGGTCTCGTGCCCCACCACTCGCGCGCCGGATTTGAGGAGCAGGTCGCCGAGCCGGCCGATGGCGGCGTGGCCGTCCGCCACGAGCACCCGACCGTCCGAGGCGGCCAGAGCCATGGCCTGCGGCATGCCGCGCATCGGCCGCGGGTCGTCCATAAGCAGCGCCACGCCGATCTCCTCGCGGCCGGCCAGCCACTCCGACGCTTCAGCGGCATCGTCGTCCGCCGCCTCGAAGCGCTCCATCAGCGTCGGATCGGCGACGGCGGCGCGGAGGGCCGCCGCCAGATCCACCGGTCCGGATGCCGGCGCCGTGGCAGCTGGGTCGCGCGACGTAGTCGGCATTGGCCCGGGAACGGGCGCGCTCAGCCCGGTCGAGCCGAAGTCCATGCTGAGCTGCAGCCCCTCCCCCTCGCCGATGAGCGAGCGAGACTCGCGCCGGGCGACGCGTGGCGGCTCGCCCGGAACGCGGGCCGCGGGCACGCTCCCGACAACAGAACGGAGCGCCTCGGCGGCGTCTCCCGCCGACTCGCCGGTTAGCGGCGGCAACCGGTCGATCAGGGTCCGGAACTCGAATTCACGGAAGAGCCGGACGACCTCGGCACGGTCGTAGTCGGAGAGGCGGGCCGCCTCTAGGTCGAGTGAGACCGGCAGATCTCGGATGATCCGCGACAACTCGCGGCTCTGGAAGACCTGATCCCGCGCCTCCGCGAGCTTCTCGCGCAACTTGTCGGGCTTCACCTCATCGAGCCGCTCGTACATCCCTTCCAGCGAGCCGAACTGGCCAATCACCTTCGCCGCGGTCTTCTCCCCCACCCCGGGGATGCCGGGGATGTTGTCGGTCGGGTCGCCCTTGAGTGCCTTGTAGTCGATCATTTGATCCGGCCGCAGCTCGAACCGCTCGCGGATCTTCTCCGGGGTGTAGTAGATGGTCGAGTCGACGCCCTGCCTTGTCGTCATCAGCCGCGTGTGCTCGGTCACGATCTGGAGCATGTCGAGGTCGCCCGTGACGACCGTCGTCTCGATGCCGCGGCTGTCCATGTCGCGAGTGATCGTGCCGATGACATCGTCGGCCTCGTAGCCGGCCATCTCGTAGACGGGGATCCGCAGCGCCGCCACGACCTCGCGGACCTTGGGGAACTGGGAGCGGAGGTCATCCGGCATCGGCGTCCGCGTGGCCTTGTAGGCCGCGAACTGCTCGTGGCGGAAAGTTGGCCCCGGGAGGTCGAAGCAGGCGGCGACATACTCGGGCTGAAGGTCCTGGATGCCACGCAGCAGGATGCTGCAGAAACCGAATACCGCGTTAACGAGCTCGCCCTTGCTCGTGGTGAGTGGCGGCAGAGCGTGGTATCCGCGGTAGATGAGGCCGTTGCTGTCGAGCAGCATCAGACGAGTCATGCTTGGCCTCGGTCGGTTCGGCGCCGGCAAAGGATCAGCAGGGGCCGGCCCGTCAAGTTTAGCCGGGGCGGGCCCTCAGCCGGCGGGCCGCCCGGGTCGTTGGCCCCGAACCGCGGCGCCTGGGACCCGTGGTCGGTTTGGAGCGACGCCGTCCGCTAGGAAGGGCCCCCTCGACCGTGGCCCCGGCGCCGCCCCGGCAGGATCACGACAGCGATTCCGAGGAGGAAGAGCACTCCAAAACCGACGAGCCACAGGAGCCGCGCGTCGATGCCGCCCTGAGCCACGGAGGACTCGGGCACGGCTGGCGTCGGCTGGCCCAGACCGGCCGGTGACTGGCTTGCTAGAGATACCTTGCCTAGGTCGCCCTGTTGCGCCGGCGCTTGGGAAGCAGGCGATACGGCGTAGGCACTTGCGGCGGGGCTGGCACTGGCGGCGGTTGGAGAGAGGTTGGTGGCGGAGCGTTCGCTGGCCGCAGCAGTGGCGGCCGGCGCCGCGGTCGGAGCGGCAGCGCTGCCGAAGGCGGCCAAATCCGCCTGACTTGCCGCGGGGACTGGCTGAGCGGCGCCCGTAAGGCTCTGGTTCGACGAGAACTCAACGGGGCTGGCGGCCCCGCTCGTGAGCGATGCCACGCCCGTCAGAACGACTCCGACCAACCCGAGTGCTGCGAGCGACCCCCCGAGCGAGCGCCGCAAGCCGGCACCGAAGAACCATGCGCTCAGCCTCCGCCGCCGAAGTCGGGCGGCATCCGCCTCGGTCAGGCCGAAGTCACGCGGCCGGCGCGGAACCTGCATTGCCACGTCGGCGTCCGCGATTGCCCCCAGATCGGCGAATAGCTCCGCGCAGTCGCGGCATTCTGCGATCTGCTCGAGGACGCGCTCACGCTCGGCCGCGTCGACGTCGCCGCCATAGAGGCGGGCGATCAGCAGCTCGTCGTGGGTGGCGTGGGCGGCGGGAGGGGTTCGGTCCATTACGTTCCTCAGACGACCTCAACCACGGAACAGTTCCCGACTGGACGACAGCGCTTTTCGCAGCGCGAGCCGGCCTCGATGGATGCGCGACTTAACGGTTCCCACCTCGACTCGCATGATCGTGGCGATCTCCGCGTAGTCGTAGCCCTCGACGTCGAAGAGGACGATGCAATTGCGCTGCTCGAACGGCAGCGCGGCGAGAGCACGGGCGAGCGCCTTGGAGCGCTCCGCGGCGAGAGCCTTTGCTTCCGGCTCCACGTCCGCCGCGGCCGGCGGCTGCCAGCTCTCGTCCTCGTATTCGGGGTACGGCTGGCTGGGCCGCCGTCGAGTTGCCCGCTGGAGATCCATTGCCGCGTTTATCGCAATCCGCGATAGCCAGCTGCGGACGCTGCCGCCGCGGAAGGAGTGCAGGTTCCGGTAGGCGCTGAAGAAGGCCTCCTGGACCGCGTCGGCCGCCTGATCGCGATCCGGAACGAGGCGGTACACCAGGGCGAAGAGATGATCCTGGTGGCGGGCGACGAGCTCGTTGAAGGCCTCGAGGCGCCCGCGCGAAGCCTCCTCCACCAGAGCGGCGTCGACGCCCTGTCCCAGGGCCTCGGAGCTGCGCTCGTCCGCGGTCTTTGCATCGGTAACGACTCGTTCGTCAGCCACTGTCACATCCACGAACGCTTCGCCTTGCGGCGGGGTTGGGCTCGGCCGCGGCGGCGCGAGGATAGCACGGCGCTCAGCCCGGCCACTCCGCCGGCGAGGGCGCGGCAAGCCCTTCGCGGAGGCCGGCCCTACCGCGGAGCCCCGCAGGCTGTACGATGCGCGCCGGACCGTGCCGACGTGGCGGAACTGGCATACGCGCTCGACTCAAAATCGAGTGGCCGTGAGGTCATGCGGGTTCAACTCCCGCCGTCGGCACCATCGATCCACACCCGGGTAGAGTCGGCCTGCGGCCATGCTCGCCGCCCCTAGCAGCTGAGACCGCCCCCACCACCACTGCCACCGCCGCTCGACGCAGCCGGAACACCGTCGAGGCCATGGGCCGCGATGTTGCGCACGATCGCCAGCCGCGGGATGTTCAGGAAGCCGACCGGGTTGCTCGTCACCGACGGCACGAGCTCGATGCTCTTGACGTTGCCCGTGCCGATGCGTTCGGCCAACGCCAGCAACGTCGGCGCATCCTCGACCGGCATGTCGGTCCAGAAGGCGCTGCCGGCAGCGCTGATGAGCGACGGGATCTTGGTCAGCAGCGAGCACGGCTTGAGATCGGCCCGCAACGCGATCAGGACCGCCTGCTGCCGCGACATCCGGCCGTAGTCGGAGTCCTGGTGGCGGCTCCGGGCGTACTCGAGCGCTACCAGCCCATCCATGTGCTGGTAGCCCGCCTTGATGTCGATGCTGATGTCCCGGCCGTCCTGGGGTCGCGAGTACTGCGAGTCCTTGATCTCGGTCGGGACGTTGATGTTGATGCCGCCAAGCGCGTCGACGAGACCGACGAAGCCCATCAGATTGACGACGACGGCGCCGTCGACGTGGAGCCCCAGGTACTGACCGACCGCGCCTTCGAGCGCCTTGAACCCGCGCACGAAATCCGAGCCCGGATACGGGTACGCCGACGGCCGGTTGACCGCATCGCGCCACAGGGCGTTGAGGAGGTTGGGATACGGGAAGCAGTGACACGGAAAGGCGTTGGCGGACTCGGGCGGAAGCGGGATGTTCTCGATGTTGCGCGGTATCCCGTACATGACGGCCCGGCCGCTGGCGATGTCGACCTCGAGCAGGATCATCGTGTCCGTCCGCAGGCTCCAGCGTCCGACTCCTGAGTCGGCGCCGACGAGGAGGACGTTGAGCTTGCCGTCGGATGCCCATTGGGCCGGAGCCGTGTCGAGCCCGCTGACGTTCTCGATCGGAAAGATCGGGATGCCGGCCGCGGTCGTCGGGCCGGCGCTCGGAAGCGGCACGGGCGACCCGGAAATCGCGATGGTCGGCGAGCCGGGAGCCTCAGAAGCCGAGGCAACGCCAGAAGCCGAGGCGACGCCTGAAGCCGTTGGAGCGTCTGTGACCCCGGGGTCGTTCGAGAAGGGCGCTGCGGTCGCCCCGGAGGGTAGATTGCCGTTGCCGCCGAACCAGTCGGGGGCGTACTGGTTGAAGATCGAGCTGATGGCGTCGCGGTACTGGACGTCGACCGCGCCGAAGGCGAGATGGGTCCCGATCGTTGCGACCATGACCGTGCCGAGCACGACCGCCGCGAGCGGCTGCCTGGCACCTCTCACCGGCTGCTTGGTCTGGACCTTGGCACCGACCGCGCGCTTCGGCCTCAAAGGGCTCGCGATCGAATAGGCGTCGGCGATGGCCCACAGCCGGTAGAGCAGGATGACGACGTCGAGGAGCAGGAACGACGTCAGCGCGCTCGCCGAGAAGAGCGAGTCGAGGATCTGATGCCGCGCGAAGACGAATATCAGGACCGCCAGAACGGTCACTGTCAGGGCTGGGATCGCCACGAGCAGTCCGCGCCGGCGGTTTCCGGCGGCAGCCTGACCCCACCCGGGAAAGAGGAACGACAGGAAGGCGGCGGCGGCCGGAGCCCGGAGCCAGGACCGTTTGCGCATCCGAATTCAGTCCTCGCGTTGCACGCCGGCGGCGCGTCGGGCGGCCGGGCCGGGGACGTGCCCAGCCAGCCTACTATGCACGAATTCGCCGACCGAGGCCAATTCGGCCCAGGCTCGCGATGCGCTGCGCGCCCGCGGTCGCGCCACGGCCAGCGGGCTATGCCACTAGAACCAGACGACACCGCCGGAGGTCGCCATGCCGACGAGCAGGGCGGCGATGAGCCAGGCGCCCACCGCCAAGGCGCCGCCGACGTACCGATAGCGCCAAGCCAGGATCCGTCGTCGGTATCCGCTTGGCATCCGGCCGGCCGCGGCGCGGGCCGCGGTCAGGGGCGCAATGCCATCGCCGCCCCGATCGACCGCGAGCAAGGCCGCGTGGTAGGCGAGATGCAGCTCTCGCTCGACTTGAGGAGTTCCGTCATCGGCACGAAGGGCGTCGTTGGCGGCCGTCGTATCGAGCGGACGGCCTTCCTTGGCATCGAGCGCCAGCTCCAGGTCCAAACGACGATGGCTGTCGTGCGCCGAGTCGGACGGCAGATTCGAGATCGCCTCGCGCGCGTCGTCGAGCCGTCCTGCGGTGAGGAGCATGCCTGCTCGCGTTGCCGGGGGTACAGAACCAGCGGGGTGCTTTTCGAGCCACTCCTGCGCCCGCCTCGGAGTACGCGGCGGACTCCCGCCGAACTCCCTTCGCCACTGGTCGGTGTAGATGAGGCTCGGCCACATGAGCGCTTCCTGGGCCTGCCAGAGGCTGCGGCCGCGCACGACCAGAAGGGTCAGGACCAGCGGTGCAGGAACCAGCACGACCACTGCGAATGGGACCGCCGCGAGCCCGAGGAAGAGGCCCAGCGCGACGGCCAGCGCGGGTCCGAGGACGAAGAGCCAGGCCGGGTCCCTCGGAAAGACGCTTCGGTACAGGGCGGCATAGGGGTCTGGCCGACGGTCCGCGGCCACACCCGAATAGATGCCAGAGCCGGTCACGGCCTGGGCGTCGACAGGTCGAGCCGCACGAGGCCCTCGCCGAGCCGGCGGGTTACCTCGGCCAGAAGCTCGGCATCGTAGGCGACGCCGCCGCGCACCTCCATCGGCAGAGTCGCACCCCCTGTCTGCGGCAGGTGGAACACCACTCGCGTCGCTCCAGGCCGGCCCTTGAGCATCGCCCTCAACTCCTCCATCGCCAGCACGATGCGGGCCGTATCGGCGCCTCGCGTGAAACGGACGTTGAGGATGCCGGAGACGGGCGCCTCGAGGGGTGCGGTCGGCGCAGCCGAGGCCCGGGCCGCAACGGCTCGCGCCTCATCGGGGAGTGGCGGCTCCTCGCGTTCCGGAGCGAGAGCTGCCATGTCGTCCGGCGATGGCACCGCGGCCAGAGGCTCGGACGGGGCGGCCACTGGTCCAGCGGCAGCGGAGGCTGGAGGAGCGACGTCGGTCACTCCCCCACCCCGCAGCGGGGACACGCGGATTCCGGCCAGGCCCGTAGTTGCGACCAAAGCGGGTGAGGCGGGCACTCCTGGAGCAGCGGCCAGGCCCGGGGTCGCGGGCACGGCCGCTGGAACCGGCCTGCCGTATCCGTTGCCGTTGCCGCCCCCTCCGTTGCCGCCCCCTCCGTTGCCGCCCCCTCCGTTGCCGCCTCCGTTCCCCCAGCGCCGTCCGCCGCGTCCTCGCTCACCCGCGACAACCTCCGCCGCAATCGCCGTCGGGCCCCGCGCCGCCGCCTCTTCCCAGACCCAGACCGATTCGGCCAGCAGCGACGCCTCGTCGCCGCGATGGTCCACGCGCCCCGCCACGAGCAGGATCGCGCCCTCGGCGAATGTGGCACTGCTGGTCGCGTACATCCTCGGGAAGACCACGACCTCCAACGTCCCCTGAAGATCCTCAAAGGTGGCGATAGCCATGGTTTCCTTGCTGCGGGTGACCACGGTCCGCAGACCCGTGACGATCCCGCCCATGACAACTCGCTGGCCGTCGAGGGACTCGTCCTTGAGGTCGCCTGAGTAGGCCGTGACGTATTGGGCGAGCTGCTCCGACAACGCTCCCAGCGGATGCTCCGACAGGTAGAGCCCGAGCAGCTCCTTCTCCCAGCGCAGCCTCTCCCGCGACAGCGCCTCGGGCACCTGGGGCAGCGGCATGTCCAGCGACTCCGGCGAGGACGCCAGGTCGAACAGCGACGTCTGTCCGCTCGTTCGGTCCCGCTGGGCAGCCTGGCCGGTGGCCATGGCGTCGTCGAGCGCCTCGAGCAGCTGGGCCGCATGTCCGAACCGGCTCATCGCCCCAACCTTCACGAGCGACTCCATGACCCGCTTGTTGGCCAGACGGAGATCGACGCGCGAACAGAAGTCGGCCAGCGAGCGGAATTCGCCGCCTTCGTCCCGAGCCGCGATGATCGATTCGATCGCGCCCTCGCCGACGTTCTTGACCGCCAGCAGACCGAACCGTATTGCGTCGTCCTCCACGGTGAATTCGACAGCGGAACGATGGACGTCCGGCGGCCTGACCTCGATGCCGAGCCGCCGGCATTCGGCAACCGCCGCGGCGACCTTCTCCTCGTTGTCCCGGAAGGCCGTCAGCACCGACGTCATGTAGTCGACGGTGTAGTTGGCCTTGAGGTACGCGGTCTGATAGGCGATTAGCCCGTAGCAGGTGGCGTGGGCCTTGTTGAAGCCATACCGCTCGAAGGGCTGGAAAGCGGCGAAGACCGCGTCGATGACCTGCGGCTTGACGCCCCGCTCGGCCGCCTGCCTGACGAACTTCTCTCGCATCTCGCGCATCAGCGCGGCCTTCTTCTTGCGGATGGCGTACCCGAGCATGTCCGCCTCGGGGCCGGTGAAACCCGCCAGGGCAGTGGACGCCGACATGATGTCTTCCTGGTAGACGAAGACACCGAATGTCCGGTTGAGGTACGGCTCGAGAAGCGGGTGCAGGTACGTGACCTTCTCCTCGCCGTGCTTTCGCCGGATGTAGGCCGGGATGTTGTCCATCGGGCCCGGCCGGTAGAGGGCGACCATTGCCGCGAGGTCGAAGACGCTCGAGGGCCGCAGGTCGCGGATGTACCGCCGCATGCCCGCCGACTCGAGCTGGAAGACGCCGGTCGTCTCGCCCGAGGCCAGCAACTCGAACGTCTTGGCGTCGTCGAGGGGGATCTTCTCGAGGTCGATCTCCTCGCCGCGGTGCGCTCGGATCAGATCGACGGCCTGGCGCAGGATCGTCAGGTTCGAGAGGCCCAGGAAGTCGAACTTGAGCAGGCCCAGCGCGTCGACGGCATGCATCTCGTACTGGGTCATGACCGCGTCCGAGTTCGTGGCCCGCTGCAGCGGCATCAGCTCGGTCAGCGGCTCGCGGCTGATGACCACGCCGGCGGCGTGCGTGGATGCGTTGCGGGCCACGCCCTCGAGCTGCTTCGCGAACTCGATCACGCGATGAACCGGCGGCTCGTTCTGGTACATCTCCTTGAGCGGCAGGCTCGTCTCGATCGCTTCGTCGAGTCTGATGCCTAGCTGGTTCGGAACCGCCTTGGCGATGCGGTCGCCCTCGCCATAGGTCATGCCAACGACGCGCGCCACGTCGCGGATGGCGGCTCGAGCCAGCATCGTGCCGAAGGTGATGATCTGGGCGACGTGGTCGGCACCGTACTTGCGGCTGACGTAGTTAATGACTTCCTCGCGCCGGCCGTCCTCGAAGTCGACGTCGATATCGGGCATCGTCACGCGGTCCGGGTTGAGGAACCGTTCGAACGGCAGCTGGTAATGGATCGGGTCGACCGGCGTGATGCCGAGCGTATAGGTGACGATGCTGCCCGGTGCCGAGCCACGCACGGTGATCGCGATCCGCTGGTCTCGCGCGAACTTGGTGAAGTCGGCGACGATCAGGAAGTAGCCTGCATATCCCATGCGGCAGATGACGTCGAGCTCGTAGTCGAGCCGGGCCTGCAGCTCGGGCGTGACCGTGCCGTAGCGGCGCTCGAGTCCGGCCTGGCATTCCTTGCGCAGCCACGATTCGATCGTTTCGCCTTCGGGCACCGGAAAGCTCGGGATCCGGAGCTGGCCGAACGGCAGCTTCATCTCGACCATCTCGGCGATCGTTCGAGTCCGGCGGATCGCGTCGAGGTTGTCGGGGAAGAGCGCGGCCATTTCTGCGGCCGACTTGAGATAGAACTCGTTGGAATCGAAACGCATCCGACCCGGCGAATCGAGGTTGTTGCCGGTTCCGACGCAGAGCAGGACGTCGTGCGCCTCCGACTGCTCTCGCCGGACGTAGTGCAGGTCGTTGGTGACCACGGGCTTGAGGCCGACCTCGGGACCGAGGCGCAGGAGTTGCTCGTTGAGACGGCGCTGGTCGGGCAGGCCGTGGTCCTGGAGCTCGAGGAAGAAGCGGTCGGGCCCGAGGATGTCGCGATACTCCCCGGCCAGCTTGCGGGCCAGCTCCCAATCGTCGACCTCGAGCGCCTTTGGGATCTCGCCGCTCAGGCAGGCGGAGAGGCCGATCAGGCCCTTGGAATGCTTGGCCAGGTGCTCGCGGTCAATGCGGGGCCGGTAGTAGTAGCCGTCGAGGTGGGCGTCGGTGACCAGCCGGCAGAGGTTCTGGTAGCCCTCCCAGTTCTCTGCCAGCAGTACGAGATGGAAGGGCTGGCTGTCGGCCTTGCCTTCCTTGTCGCGCATGCTCCGGCGGGCGACGTATGTCTCGACCCCAACGATCGGCTTCATTCCTTTGGCCGCGACGGCCTGGACGAAGGCGACGGCACCGTACAGCGCACCGTGGTCGGTTATGGCCATGGCATCGAAGCCGAGCTGCGAGCCCTGTTCGGCGAGCTCGTTGATGCGCCCGAGCCCGTCGAGCAGGCTGAACTCGGAGTGGAGGTGCAGGTGGACGAAATCGTTGGGGGCTACGGTCACGGGGACTAAGTCTAGCCTCCGCGAGCTAATGACCGCCGGGGGTTGCGGGCCGCGCTCGGGCCGCTCAGGTGCCTCGACGTCCGGCCACTCGGTCTCGCTGAGGAAGCGCCCGAGGCCGTAATCCTTAATCGAGGCAGTAATTCATAAGCAGGATGGAACGAATTTCCCGCGCTAGGTCCCTATAGTGTGAAACCGGCGGATACGCCGGGGGGACGAGAGGCGGGGCCATGCGACGAGACCTGGTCGAGCGAGCACGCGGAGGGGATCGCGAAGCGTTCGCGACTCTCGCAGCCGATTGCATCGGCCGCCTTTTCAACATCGCCCAGTTGATGCTTCGCGACCACGATCTCGCCGACGATGCCGTCCAGGAAACCCTCGTCCTCGCCTGGCGCGACCTCAAGGGCCTCCGCGATCCAGACGGGTTCGACGCCTGGTTGCGTCGGGTGCTGATCCGGTGCGTCTATCGCGAGGCGAACCGCGAGCGACGCCAGTCCTGGCGAACGGTCGAGGTCCCGGATATCGCGTGCTACTCGGATACGGCCCAGGGCGTCGAGGACCGCGACACCATCGAAAGAGGCTTCCGCCGGCTCCGTCCGGAGCACCGAGCCGTTCTCGTGCTCCGCCACTACCTCGGTTTCTCTGACGAAGAAGCGGCCGACGCTCTTTCGGTGCCGGCCGGGACGATCAAGTCGAGGCTCAATCGGGCGACGTCCGCGCTGCGCGCAGAACTCGAAGCCGACGCGCGGAGAGTCGACCGTCTAGCCGTGGAGTCCGTCCGATGACCGCAGATCGCGACCTCGATCGACAGCTCGGCGCGTGGTTCGATGCGCGAGCAACCCAGGGTGCCCCCGCTGGCCTGCTGGAACGAAGCCTCGAACGCGTCGACACCACGCTCCAGCGCCCCGGCTGGCTCGTCAGGGACCGCGGGCGATCACCCCGGACGATGGGACGTCCAACGGCGGCACGTATCCCGCTTGGTCGGCTGGTGGCTATCGTGGCCGCCATAGCCGTCGCGACGGGGGCCGGCTTCTTCTTGCGACTCTCGCCCGCGACCGTTGGAGGACCGTCCAGCTCGCCGTCGACCTCGCCCACGCCATCGACCTCGGTCGCGCCGTCGTCATCGCCGTCTCCGTCACCCGCCGCAACCCCGCGGCCGCCCGCCGTGATCGCCTACATCAAGGACGTCTATCGGACCGGTGTCCCTATGGACGAGACCAGTCGATTGTGGATCGTCGGCGCCGACGGAATCGGAGGCCACGAACTGTTCCCGGGTGGCACGGGGGGTCAGAGCGGTGTGGCCTGGTCGCCGGACGGCACCCAGCTCGTCTACTCGGAACGTGACCTCCGAACCGCAACCGATACCGGAACCCACCTCTACCTGACCGACGCGAGCGGAAGCACGCCCCAGCTGGTCGATCCCGGCTGTGTAGCGCCCTCATGCTACGACTCCGAGGCCGCATTCTCGCCCGACGGCAGGCAGCTCGTCTTCCTGCGCGCGGGCGCGTCCACGATCGTCATCGCAACCATGGACCTCGCCACCGGTCGGGTCGTGGAGCTGGGCTCGACGGCCGCAGTCGCGGACGAGCGGCCCCGCTGGTCCCCCGACGGGAGGCAGATCGTCTTCTCGCGCCTCGACAAGGACGGAGATCTCATCAACAACTCCGGAAACCGCTCCGCCGTGTTCATCGTCGACGCGGACGGCCGGAACCTCCGGCAGCTCAGCTCCGCGACGCTCCCCGCCCGTCTCCCCGACTGGTCGCCGGACGGGTCGCGAATCGTCTTCACGTCCTACGTCACGAAGATCGTCCGGGTTGCCGGTGACAACGTCTTCGACATCACCCAGGACGTCTACACGGTTCGCCCCGACTGGACCGATCTGCGCCGGTTGACGACCGAGGGGTTCTCGAACGGAGCGACCTGGACTCCGGATGGACGGATCATGTTCACGCGCGAGTGCACCGTTCAACGCCCGACGGGCGGCCCGAGCTCGCCCGACTGCAGCGCGTCAGGCCTCTGGACGATGGATGCCGATGGCACCAACGCCCGGCTCCTCGTGCCCGGCGGGAACGGCCTGGACGGCTTTCCCCTTATCACGCCGGGGATGATCCATGCCGCCTGGCAGCCGACGCCATGAAGCGGCGAGCCGGACGACCCGGGCAGCCCCTGAGATCCCACAACTCGTTGGCCCCCAAGGCATGCATATTCGAGGCGAGGCGATGACGATGCACGAGAACCGGTCGGCCAAGCGGCTGCTCGCGGGGCTGGCCACCGCACTCCTGGTGGCCGGCTGCGCGACCAGCGCGGCCGCAACGGCCTCGCCCTCGCCCATCGCATCGGCTGCACCGTCGGCGGCGACCGCCGCCCCGACGCTCACGCCGGCGACGGCCTCACCCTCACCCTCGCCCTCGCCCCGCGGCGCCGGCGAGATGACCGTCGGGCGCGGCTACCACGCAGCGGCCCTGCTGGCCGACGGCCGCGTCCTCGTCCTGGGCGGCTACGTCGACGGAACGGTGCCACTCGCCTCGGCCGAGCTGTTCGACCCGAAGACGGGCTTCTTCACTGCCACCGGGTCGATGGCGGTCGCCCGCGCGAGGGGCCCGGCGGCGACGCGGCTGTCCGACGGCCGGGTGCTCGTGACCGGGGGCGAGGACGGCAGGGCCACCATCGCCACCGCGGAGCTGTTCGACCCGGCGACCCGCGCCTTCTCCGCGACCGGCCCGCTGGCGCAGGGCCGCATCTACCACACGGCCACCCTGCTCCGCGACGACCGCGTCCTCGTGAGCGGAGGCGACGGCGACGGCGGTGGACTCGCCTCCGCCGAGCTCTACGACCCGGCGACGGGGACGTGGACCGCGGCCCGCTCGATGACAACCGCCCGCACTGGCCACTCCGCCACGCTCCTCGCCGACGGCCGCGTCCTCATGGTCGGCGGCACTGCGAACAAGAGCGGCAGCATCGAGGGCGCGGGCCCGTGCCTCACCTCGGCGGAGATCTTCGACCCGGCGACGAACTCGTTCACGGCGACCGGACACATGGCTGACGCCCGCTGCGGCCACACGGCCACCCTGCTCCCCGACGGCCGGGTCCTCGTGACCGGGGGTGGCGCGGCCTACGGGGATCCGACGTGCTTCGCCTCGGCCGAGATCTTCGACCCGAAGACCGGCAAGTTCGGCCCGACCGGCTCCATGACTGACGCGCGCATCGGCCAGACCGCGACCCGGCTCGCCGACGGCCGCGTCCTGATCGCCGGCGGCAACGATGCCGAATACCGCCCGCTCCCGTCGTCGGAGCTGTTCGACCCGAAGACCGGCAAGTTCAGCCCGACCGGCTCCATGACTGACGCGCGCACCTGGTATACGGCCACCCTGCTCGCCGACGGCCGCGTCCTCATGGTCGGCGGCGACTCCGAGAACTGGAACTACGACGGGCCGTTCAACGCCTCTGCCGAGATCTACGACCCGGCGAGCGGCATGTTCGGCCCACCGGCGCCGGCGGGCTGACCCGCATCTGTGACGCTGCGTGGCGGGACCGCGATCGACGCAGGACGGCCCTCAACGAACAGGTCGGCTCCCTCCGAGGGTGCCCAGGCGCGGGCCGCTGCCAGAGCGACCGCGGTCGCGCCGATCACGGGCGGCACAGGCGAGTTCCTCGGCGCGACGGGCACGGTCACCGCCGGCCTGCTTTCTATCGGCGGCGACTTCGTGATCACGATCACAAATTAGGAGCCCACTGCTAAAGATTGAACGCGCACAGACCTCCGCGACTCATTAGAGTCGGAAGGCGCCCCAACGGCGCGCGGGAGGGAGAATCGGGTGGACGACGACCTCATCGAGCAGGCGCAGCGCGGCGACCGGGATGCATTCGCCATCCTGGCCCGAACGCATTGCGACCGGCTGATGGCGATCGCCTATCGGATTCTCCGAGACGTCGGACGGGCCGAGGATGCCGTGCAGCAGACGCTGGTCATAGCCTGGCGGGAGCTGCCGACCCTACGGGATCCGGACCGCTTCGACGCCTGGCTCCAGCGCCTCCTGGTCAATGCCAGCTACGCCGAGGCGCGCCGCTGGCGCACCTGGAGCGCGAACGTCCGCGTCCTCGAGATCGACGGACCGGCTGGACCCGACGAGGCAATGGCGTTCGACGACCGCGATCGAATCGAACGCGGTTTCCGACGACTCCCGCCTGACCAGCGAGCGATCCTCGTTTTCACCCATTACCTGGGCCTGGCTCCAACGGAGATCGCCGAGCGACTCGGGATCCCTGTGGGCACGGCGCGTTCCCGACTCCACTACGCCCACCGGGCGATGCGCGCGGCCATAGAGGCCGATGAGCGCCCCATTGCGGCGGTCGGAGGGCTACCCCGATGACCGACCAGCGTCAGTTCGACTATCTCCTTGGTACCTTCCTGGCCGAAGGCCCGGAGGAGCTGGCCGACCGGGTGATCGACGCCGCCCTCGACCAGATCGACTACACCAGACAACGGCATGCATCACGCCTGCCGTGGAGGCTTCAGAGCGTCCCGATGCTCATTCGCGTCGCCGCCGCCGCCTTCGTCGGTGTGCTCGCAGTTGGCGGCGCGCTATACCTGATCCAACCCGGCAAGCCCGCGGTCGCCGGCCCACGCCCAACGCCAGCGCTGAGCTCCAGCCCGAGCGTCCCCACCCCGACGCCGCTGCCGACGCAGTTTGTGCCGACGGCCGCGCCGACGGGCCCGATGGGGGCCGGGCGACAGGTCCACACCGCCACTCTGCTCGCCGATGGCCGCGTCCTCGTGGCCGGGGGCTACGACGGCAACGATGCCGCGCTCGCCTCAGCCGAGCTGTATGACCCTAAGACAGGTGCGTTTACCCCGACTGGGGCGCTGGCTGCCGCTCGTGGATTGCACACCGCGACCCTGCTCGCCGACGGTCGTGTCCTGATCGCCGGCGGTGGCCCCGCGAACTGGCTGTCCACCGCTCCCGGCCCGTACCTCGCATCGGCCGAGCTGTACGACCCGAAGACGGGCTCGTTCAGCCCGACTGGCTCGATGACCTCGACTCGCGAGGACCACACCGCAACCCTACTCGACGACGGTCGCGTCCTGATCGCCGGCGGCAACGACGTCGGCGCTCACGCTGTCGCCTCGGCCGAGCTGTACGACCCGAAGACCGGCAAGTTCAGCGCGACCGGCTCGATGACAACGCCGCGTGGCTTCCACACCGCCACTCTGCTCGCCGACGGCCGCGTCCTGATCACCGGAGGCGACCTCGCCGCCTGGAGCGACAGTGGCCCGTTCCTCGCCTCGGCCGAGATCTACGACCCCAAAACCGGCAAGTTCACCGCGACAGGCTCGATGACGATCGGGCGTGCCTGGCACGCGGCCACCCTGCTCGCCGACGGTCGCGTCCTGATCACCGGCGGCACCGAGGCGGACGCGACCAGCCTCGCCTCGGCCGAGATCTACGACCCCAAGACGGGCAAATTCACCGCGACAGGCTCGATGACGATCGGGCGCATCTACCACACCGCCACCCTGCTCTCCGACGGTCGCGTGCTGGTCGCCGGAGGCTGCGCCAACGGCCCGGCCTACTCCGTCGGCAACTTCCTCGCCTCAACCGAGATCTACGACCCCAAGACGGGCACATTCACCGCGACAGGCTCGATGACCGACGCGCGCACCTTCCAGCAGGCCACCTTGCTCGCCGACGACCGTGTCCTCATCACCGCAGGCGAGGGTGACAATCAGATCGTGGCTCCGCTTGCGTCAGCCGAGATCTACGACCCGAAGACAGGCAAGTTCACCGCCACCGGCTAGGTTGGCCGACCGACCGTCCGCAACCACTCCGACCTTGGGAGATCGGCTGGTTCACTGCGACCGGCGAGGCTGTCGGTCCGCCACACCAAGAACATCGAAAGGAGGGCCGTGCATCGTCATGTTCCGAGTCTCTATAAGCGCGGCCGTTGCCGCCGACCTGCAGATGGGAGATAACCATGCGCCCCGTTGGAATTGGCACGAAGGGAATCCGCACCCGTGGTCTTGCGCTGATCGCGGCCGTCTTGCTCCTGACCCTCTCGCTGGGCGCGGGAACGGCGCTGGCCGACGGCGGCCGGCATAACGGCGATGCCCACAACACGTTCACCAAATACATCAGCTCGTATCCGGCGATGGCCGGCGTCGTCGGCGGCGATGTCGGCTCCGGAACATATGCCGGAGAGATCCTCAAGTACACCCCCGGGACCACCACGGTGATCGAGGCTCTGTACCAGTTCAATGGCTCGAAACACACCTTCAGCGCGCTCGTCCACGTCGAGCAGACGGGCCTGAAGGCCGTGATCACCGGAGTCGTCACCGAAGGGTGGCTCAAAGGCCACCCGGTGGAAGGAAAGTACACGCAGATCACGTGTACGCAATCCCCGAACGGCACCTGCTTCCAGCGCACGCTCGACATCTTGCGAGAGTTCGGGGGCTGACTTCCCGGCAGCCAGGGCAACCGGCGACCGCCAGGCGTCATTGCCGAGGATTCCTCGCCCGGTTCCCAGACGGTGCCGGTCATCAGTTCACGGGCGACCGGCACTGACATTCCGACGGAGGGTCCGCCTCCTCCTGGCTATGTAGAGCGCCCGGATGACTGCGGCCCGCAGCCCTGACGCCCATGGCCGCAACGCCGCACAGCTTGACGTTTAGCCACTGCTGTAAGCGGCTCAGGTCATCAGTCGGCATCAGGCATGACCAGTCCCTGGTCGCCCACGCCCTGACAGGACGAGCGGCCTTGTCAACAGCCGGCCGCTCAACGGCGGCGACTCCGTGATCACGATCAACAAGTAGGAGCGCGCACTCACAAAGGAGAATGGACATGGATGCACATAATGCGGGCCGACGGCTGCTGGCCGGACTGACGGTCCTGATCCTGTCGGCGGGCTGCGCCACCAGTGCGAGCCAGACTCCGACACCGACATCGACGCTCGGGCCGACGGCCCTCGCGCTCACCCCGACGCCGTTGCCGACTCAGTTTGTGCCGACGGCTGCCCCGACCGGCCCGATCGGGCCGGGGCGACAGATCCACACGGCCACCCGGCTCGCCGATGGCCGCGTCCTGGTAGCTGGGGGCTACGACGGCAGCGATGCCGCGCTCGCCTCGGCGGAGCTGTACAACCCGGCGACGAACACCTTCACCTCGACCGGCTCGCTGGGGGCGGCTCGCGGCCTGCACACCACGACCTTGCTGGCCGACGGTCGCGTCCTGATCGCAGGAGGTGGCCCCGCGAGCTGGCTCTCTGTCCCGCCCGGCCCATACCTCGCCTCGGCCGAACTGTATGACCCGAAAACAGGCACGTTCAGCCCGACCGGCTCGATGACAACGGCGCGCGAGGATCACACCGCGACCCTGCTCGCCGACGGCCGCGTCCTGATCGCCGGAGGTAACGACATCGGCGACCACGCTGTCGCCTCGGCCGAACTGTACGACCCGAAGACCGGTACGTTCACCGCGACCGGCTCGATGACGACGGCGCGCGGCTTTCCTACGGCAACCCTGCTCGCCGACGGTCGCGTCCTGATGGTCGGAGGCGATTCCGGTAGCTGGAGTTTCAATGACTTGTTCCTCGCCTCGGCCGAGATCTACGACCCGAAGACCGGCAAATTCACCGCGACCGGGTCGATGACGATCGGACGCGTCTGGCACACGGCCACCCGGCTCTCCGACGGTCGCGTTCTGATCACCGGCGGCTGCAGCGATAACACCGACCAACCATTCCTCGCCTCGGCCGAGATCTACGACCCGAAGACCGGCAACTTCAGCCCGACCGGCGCGATGTCCGACCGGCGCCTCTACCACACCGCCACCCTGTTGTCCGACGGCCGCGTCCTCGTCGCCGGCGGCGGCGGCAATTACGTCGTCGGCGGCTTCCTCGCCTCGGCCGAGATCTACGACCCGAAGACCGGCAAGTTCAGCCCGACCGGCGCGATGGCCGACCAGCGCACCTACCAGCAGGCGACCTTGCTCGCCGACGGACGGGTCCTCGTGACCGCAGGTGAGGGTGACGCTCGATACGTGGCTCCGCTCGCCTCGGCCGAGATCTACGACCCGGCGACCGGCAAGTTCAGCCCGGCCGGCCAGGGTGGCTGATCGACGACGAGAACCGGCTGATCCATTTCGGTTGTCGACGACATCGGTGATCCCGGCCGCCATCGGCCGGGATCACCCGCACTCCGAGTCAGCGCGTCAGACAGGCCCTAACCCACCGGCGCGGTCGGGCGAAGCTCCCAGGTCGTGCCGTCGCGTGTGTCGTGGAGCTCGATACCGGCCGACAGCAGCCGATCGCGAATCCCGTCGGCGGCGGCCCACTCGCGGGCCTCACGAGCACGGACGCGCTCCGCGAGAAGCGCGTCGACGAAAGGTCGCACCAGCTCGGCAGGGTCCTCGTTGCCCGTCCCTGCCATTTCCCCCAGGCACACGATCGCCGACCGGAGGGAAGAGCGGGCCGTGGCCAGCGCGTCGGACTGGTCGGTATCGTGCGACCAGGACTGGATCGTCTCCTCCAGGGCCAGGATTGCCCGCACGGCCGATTGAGCATCGCATGCGTCGAGCGAAGCGCTGAAGATGGCTTCCAGCCGCGCCACCTCCTCTCGCAGGGGTGTCGAGGTGTGGGCGGATTCGAGAACCGGCACGCCGGCCGGCTGGACGACCGACGCTGCGGGCTCCTCCGAGCCGGTCGAGGCTGCAGCCGAGACGATCTCGTCGATCGTGACTTCGGTGCCGGCCGGGAAGACTGTGCTCCGGCCGTGCTTCCGGATCGTGACGCT
>Ga0187878_1000355_pt1 | contig 54248 bp, 64 predicted proteins | sample June2016WEW_17_1_FD_132979 | JGI IMG/M metagenome (GOLD analysis project Ga0187878, IMG submission 132979) | Peatland microbial communities from SPRUCE experiment site at the Marcell Experimental Forest, Minnesota, USA - June2016WEW_17_150 | ecosystem: Environmental > Terrestrial > Soil >... | reverse complement strand
GGTATCTGCCTGTTTCTCGGCTGATGGCTCGTGTGTTGTGAGCTTTGGCTTTTCCTCGTTTTGGTTATGTTGGGGCGTTCAGGTGGTCCTAAAATACGAATTTCTAAACAAGCAAGCGCGCATTTTTCCTAAAAGAGATATCAAATGATTCTTTTATCTCCACACCATAATATTATCTAGAATAAAAATGGTCTACGAACTTTCAAACATGACGTGGTGGGAAGCCGAAGAAAAAATAAAGAAAACAAAGGTAGCAATTGTGCCAGTGGGTGCAACCGAGCAGCATGGCCTACACCTAGGCGTAGGCGCCGACTGGATACAGGCATGGGAGATCGCCAGACGCGTCGGCGAGAAATCGGATGCACTGGTTCTCCCCGTGTTAACCTACGGAGTCTCAGGCCACCACAAGGAGTTCCCTGGCGTCATCACACTCGACGAATCAACCTACGAACAGGTGATCTACGAGATTCTGGCAAACTTAAACCGCCATAAAATAGGCAAGGTCCTCTTCATAAACGGCCACGGAGGCAACACCCCCTCAATCACATCGGCACTGAAGAGGGCCAGGGACGACTTCGGCATGTTCGGGGCGATAGTTGAATGGTTCACATCGTGGGGCTCGAGAAAGATCTTCAACCAAAACTTCGAGGCTCACGCAGGATACTCGGAGACGGCCTTCATGCTGGCCTCAAGGCCTGAAGCTGTTAAGATGGAGTACGCGATACTTTCCCCGACGAAGCAATTCGACGACGATATTAAGATTCTTAGTGCAGGGCTAGCCGAGTTTGACGGCGGCGTCGTAAGGCTCCCACTTAAAACCGCGGACGTCACAGACACGGGTTCTATGACTGAAGCAGACCCCGACATTGAACCTGGAACAAAGGACTACTCTCAGATAACCATGGAATATTCTCTTCATTTGATGGATGAGTACGTTGACTGGATATGCAGGTTCCTGAAAAAATTCGAGAAGATGAAGGTACCGACGATCAATATATCCCGAGAGAAAGCAATGAAAGAGTTGAAGAGTTAACAACACGCGCACACGTGCGCCACCAAGACGTTTATGTGAAGTACCAGTTAATACACACTCAAAGTGCGGTTACATCGTCTATACAACAAGTAATGAAGTGTAGCAAATGCGCGCGCGTGCACGTGCGACGAGTTACCACTCTTACTTCGACTGTAATACTCGTGCCCCACCAAGTAACTCAAAAAGGTTCTGGTTTAGAGCACTAACTACATTATTGACGTCACTGTCGTCCAAATGAGCGGCATATTCCCCCCAGGTCTTTATCTCCTCAAATGGTGGACTCGCTTCGAGTAGAAGGCACATTAATCCTCCACCGCTTCTTTCACAATATTTACTCGCTAGAATTGCTCCTTCGACATCTTCGATCTCGTATCGATTAGAGTTTAAGATCTGAACAACCTTCTTCCTGTTCTCGTTGACGTTGTTCATGTTTTCTACTTGATCCTAGATACTTATAGAATACGTGATAAATAAAAGCTGCTAAAATTGAGTATTTTCATAGATGCGTAATGCGCGCGCGCATTTGGACTAAGATTTTTGAATACAACGTTTTGTGATTGATCTATTCCCAAACAGACTTTATCGGCCAAAGAGTAAGATTCTCTATGAAGATTTTCCCTTGATTGCAGAATAGTTCAACCCCTGAATCAACTTCATTAGGGAAAACCTGCATAGTCATCACCGATCGTCCCTCATTAGCAAAAACTTCCACAATGCTATTGTCAACAAATATCCTCAAACTCAAAAGAGCATTATCTAGAGTAAGATGTGTTTCATAACGTCCTAGTTTTTCAAATGACCTATTAAACGAACTATTGCTTGTTTTACTTCTATCCATGTAAAGAGTTTGAGATGTGTTATCATAGTCCAACTCCATTTCATGACCAGCCCCCGAAAAAAATCGTATTCCGAAATTTGAATCAGCGGAAGGCTCAACAGAATAAATCAATTCAAACTGCTGTGATTTTACAGGAAGCGTTATTGTTTTTTCAACAATTAAATTTTTCAATTCTAATATAGGTGCAGATCGAAGTAGCTCAACAGAAGTAACGGGTTCCTGTAACAAAAGCCATTCATTATTTACTTTATTCAAGCTGAGCAGCCGTGGTAAAGACATAGCACCTCTCCATGGCATGGTTGGAATGTCCCGAGCATAGTTCCAGTTATTTACCCAGCCGATACTAACCGGAGATACCTCCGCTGAATGATTTTTAAAAACAACTGCGGCATAATAATCGGGACCATAATCTGGTCTGAAAATTTTACCGGAAGGGCTTTTATTTTTTAAAAAACGTTCCATCAAAATCACCAATAAAATACTGCATATATGGAGAAGGCGAATGCATCAATACCCATTTAGTTTTCCTCGGCTCGCCATTAATAGGAACCTCAAACAGATCAGGGCACTCCCAGTTACCAGAAACATCTCCCGCAGGGCCAAAGCTGCTCATATATTTCCATTCTTTCAAATTGTATGAACTATAAAATTGAACTTTTTTTTCAACAGCAAGCACTACTGACATTACCCACTTCTTATCCGGCTCATACCAGAACACCTGCGGATCACGAAAATCTCTTAGGCCCAGATCAAGGACAGGATTCTTCTCATATTTTTTCCATGATCTTCCTTTATCATTGCTGTAAGCGAGATGTTGTGATTGATTCTTGCCTTCAGTGTGTCCTGTATAGATCGCAACCATCAGGACATCGCCGGGTTTGTCTGCAAAGCCCGCCGTGTTATTTTTATCTATCACGCAGCCGCCCGAGAAAATCATCACGCCATTTTCTTCCGGGATCGCCAGCGGTAAATGCTGCCAGTGAATTAGGTCCGTGCTTATTGCATGTCCCCAACTCATGTGTCCCCATCGGATGCCCATGGGGTTGTGTTGATAGAATAAATGGTATTCACCATCGTAGTAAACAAGTCCGTTGGGATCGTTGATCCAATGTAATGGAGGAGAAAAATGATATTGTGGACGAAGGGTTTCTCTGTATAAGAAGGTTTTAGGATTCTCTTGCTTTTTAGCATCCAACTTGATCACTTGATTTGTATCAGGTAGTAGTTTGGATAAGATTATTGCACACTAGGATGAGGCTTATGCCAAATTCAATTTGGGTTAAATTTTCGAGGATCAGGTGGAAGTGAGGATAAGACTATGACCCCAAACCAACTTTACCCAAGTCAAATACAAATGTATACGCATGTGTACATGGCTCGCGATACCTCCGAACCATATTGCATGCGCGTAAATAGAAACCAAGAAAAGTCACTCCAATGCAGGGAAAAATAAGATCACCATGCCGCTGGCCAAACTCGGAGACATCAACATAAACTACAGGGTGGAGGGAAAGGGCGAGCCCCTCGTAATGATAATGGGATTCAGCTCACCCATGATAGGCTGGTACTACCAGGCGCCATTCTTCAGGAGACACTACCGCGTCGTTATCTTCGACAACCGTGGGGTCGGCGAATCTGATAAGCCACAGGGTCCCTACTCCACCAGGATGATGGCAGAGGACACTGTACACCTGATGGACAACCTGGGAATCGAGAAGGCCAACGTAATGGGAGCCTCGATGGGCGGAATGATCGCGCAGGAGCTCGTGATAAACCACCCGGAGAGGGTCAACAAGCTGGTGCTCGCTTGCACATACGCCTGCCAAGACGAGACGAGCGGAAGCACCCCGGAGATGGCCAAGCTGGCCCTACTACCCCCAGGGAAGATGGCCAACGCCATGCTTAGTCTGGCCTTCAACAAGCCACTATATAGATTCACCTTCGGCCTCTTGAGCAAGGTTTGGTCCATGCTCACAGCTACCTCGGATACTGTGGGGATCGAGGGACAGAGGGAGGCCTGCTCGAACCACAACACCCTCGAGAGACTACGTTTGATCACCGCCAGCACACTGGTCATAGTGGGAACCGGTGATAGGCTCATCAAGCCGGTCAGTTCCGAGGTTATCTCGAGTAGGATCCCGAGGTCCAGGCTAGTCAAGGTCGAGGGCGGCTCGCACACCTTCATGGTAGAAATGAGGGACGCCTTCAACCGAGAAGTGCTGAACTTCCTCACCAGCGAAGGCACGAGTAAATGATGTGATTCACCCGCGTACATTTCAGCGCGCGCATACTGGTGTATGTATGGCCTAGCTTCTGCGCACGCGCACGCTATTTTTATAGCCAATACTCCAGAGGATGAATTGGTATGTCTAAGAGAAGCAGAGTGAGGATAACCATTCTCAGAAGGTTCAGACCCTCGGAGGTCTTCTCAAAGAGTCCCGTGACCCCAGCAGGAGAACTTGGCGCTTGCGAAGTCTATGAGGATAATCAGGAATTCATCGTGGAGGAGAACGGTAGGATGCCTGAAGGCTTCTGCACATCTGCCTGGAACGCGATTTTCCCAAGTGTTCGCGCGCGCGCGCGCGTGCCCCCATACGTCCTCTGCCACTGCATTTTGCCTGAGGAGTCCGTCTTCACCAGGTAGACATTGTAGCTACCATTGTAGCTACCTATACCGAATGAATCCGTCACACCAGCAATTATGTAGCCCCCATCCGAGGTCTGCCGAACCGAGAAACCAGCCTCGTTGCCTCTTCCACCAAAGGTCCTTAGCCACTGCACATCACCCGTAGAGTTCGTCTTCACGAGGAGAACATCAGTTTGACTTGGCTCGTTCAACCCCGTGTTACCAGCGACCACGTAGCCACCATCAGAGGTGACATCAACCGACCAGCCAGAGTAATCCACGGTTCCCCCGATTGTTCGGTTCCACATCTCGTTGCCTGATGCGTCGGTCTTCACGAGGAGTATGTCCTCCATGCCTGTCCCGTATTGAAAGGTTTCGCCAGCGATGATGTAGCCCCCATCTGGGGTTACCTGCATCGAGTAACCAAAATCGTCGCCTCTTCCACCATACGTCTTCTGCCACTGCATGTTTCCTGTGGAGTCCGTCTTCACGAGGTAGACGTCATGTAACCCGTTCACACTGAATGATAGGGTGCTGCCACTGATTATGTAGCCCCCGTCTCCTGTGACCTGCATCGAGTAACCTTCATCCCTCTCGGCTCCACCGTATGTCTTATTCCACTGCATGTTTCCTGAGGCGTCTGTCTTCACGAGGTAGACGTCTGAGTCACTTCCTGGCGCGTCTGAGCCCGTGTAGCCGGTGATTATGTAGCCTCCATCTGGTGTTACCTGAACGGATCTCCCTGAGCCTACCCCGTATGTTTTCCGCCACTCTAGAACTAGTAATGCGTGGGTCGACGGTGAAGCCATGTTTGTCATCAGTGAGACGAATATGATGATTGATGATAGAAGTACTATGCTAATCAGCCGTCTTGTTGGCATTTTATACAATAATATATCTGTTAGTCACAAAATAGTATTTCACTTGCGTATTTAAGAGAGGTTAAACAGGTTGTTCATATCATGCGCGCGCTCCCTCTCCGCACGCGTATCGTAAATGATTTTAAGACTCACAGATGAGGAATTTGGTGAAGTGTTTCTAATTGGTAAATTCCGAGTATGGGAAATACATAGTCACCGAGCTGAAGGAGAAGATAGCTAAAACCCCTTGGTCGCCGCCCGTCCCCGTGCAAAGGGCAGGTAAAGGGAGAGGAGGTCGACTCCTCTATCTGGACAGCGAAGTCGTCCCGGGCTCATTTTACGTGGAGGCCGCTTGGAGCTTCCCCTCGAAGGATGGAGATCCCCCTAAGACCGTCGCTAAAGCCCACAGCCACGACTACGACGAGGTTCTATGTATGTGTGGCACCGATACAGCTGACCCCTACGACCTCTGCGGGGAGGTGGAGTTCTGGTTGGGTGGGGAGAGGCACATTATCACCCGGAGCTGCATGATATTCATACCAAGGGGGGTGGAACACTGTCCTCTTACATATCTGAGGGTGGATAAACCGATCTTCAATTTCACGACTGGACCAGGCCGGATGTACCTAGATCCCTCCGAATAAGCCAAAGTCTCTCAGGAGCGCGCGCAACAATGGTTCGTTTCGCGCTGGCTTTACGTCCACAAGCATGGCTTCGGCAGAAATTATACTATCAACAGCCTTTCTATTCGCTTCATCGATCTCGGATCCAAGCGTCTTAAATTCCCCTATTTTGAAGTATAGTAAAGATTCTATTTAAATAACCCACGCGGATGACACGCAGGCTGCGTAAACAAACGCGATATGAATAAGAAGGCGCATTACAACAATTTTCCAGTGTTAGTAATTCATCGGCCTATCTAAGGAGACCTAACATGGCTGAAGATTTCATAATTGAAACAAAGGGGCTCAAAAAGACATTCATCTCCAAGTATGGCGGCGAGAAAAAAGAGGTGGAGGCGGTTAAGGGCATAGATCTTGCTGTGAAACGAGGTGAGATCTATGGTTTCCTCGGCCCCAATGGTGCCGGTAAGTCAACCACGCAGAAAATGCTCTCAACACTCCTGCAGCCGACAGGTGGAGAGGCAAAGGTTCTTGGCTACGACCTGGTGAAGCAGCAGGAACAGATTAGGCAGAACGTTGGATGCGTGAGTCAAGCCGGTGGAGCCGATTTAGGCTCAACGGGCATCGAGAATCTTCACCTCCAGGCTCAATTGTATGGCTTAGAGGCTTCAACAGCGAGAAAACACTCGTCCGAGTTGGTGGAGCGGTTTCAGATGAGTTCATTCATCGAGAGACCTGCCTCAACGTATTCTGGTGGCCAGAAGCGCCGCTTAGACGTTGCACTTGGGATGGTTCATCACCCAAGGCTGCTCCTCCTCGATGAGCCAACGTCTGGCCTCGACCCTCAGAGCAGGGCATACCTCTGGGAGGAGATCAGAAAACTGAAGGCTGATGGAGTAACTATATTTTTGACCACTCAGTACATGGACGAGGCTGACAAGCTCTGCGACAGGATAGCAATTATTGATAACGGAAAAATAATTGTGACCGGGACGCCGGAGGAGTTGAAGAGTAACATCGGCGGAGACACAATCGTGTTTAGCTTTTCATCTGGGGAGATCGCGGATAAGGCAAAAAATCTGTTAGCGGAGAATATTCAGCTCGAGAATATTCAGGCCAAGGACAACTCCGTCTATCTGTATGCGAGGGATGGGGAGAGGGCGATGCCTGAGCTTATGCGTTCACTTGAAACAAGAGACCTGCAGGTGCAGAGCGTCACGATGTCCAGACCAAGTCTGGATGACGTTTTCTTGAAGTACACGGGTCGTTCCCTGAGGGAGGATGAGAGAAAGTGATGAAGATGCTACGTGACACGAGGTTGATGTTTATCCGCAACCTGCAACACACGTTGCGTAACCCCATCTTCATCATAGTGAGCATGTTTCAGCCACTTCTATACTTGGTCTTGTTCATGCCCCTCCTGAATGGCCTCGGAGGTGTACCAGGTATCCCAGCGGGGAGAACAGTGGAGATTTTCATACCAGGGCTCTTAGTAATGCAGGCGCTCTTCGGCTCGGCATTCGTGGGGTTCTCGCTTATCGATGATATTAGAACAGGAGTCATAGAGCGATTCCTAGTAACCCCTGTGAGTCGACCGGCAATTCTTCTCGGGAGAGTTCTGAGGGACGCCTCCGTTCTCCTCCTCCAATGCGTACTGATCACACTTGTCGCGATTCCTTTTGGGCTGAGTGTGAATCTGGGGGGCTTCTTACTCTCTCTACTATTGTATGCTATTATCGGTGTTACCATGGCTTCGATGTCGTATGGTTTCGCTCTGATCTACAAGATAGAGGATCCCCTCGCTCCGACTTTAAACACGATCACACTACCTGTTTCATTATTGTCGGGTATTATTCTTCCACTCGCGCTTGCCCCAATCTGGCTTCAGGATCTCGCGAAAGTAAACCCGTTCTCATACGCGGTTGACGCGGCTCGCTCATTATTCGCGGGGAATTTCATGAACCTCGAGATAGGGGAGGGATTCGCGGTCATCAGCGTGCTAGCGATAATCCTATTCGCGTGGGGGCTGAGGTCACTAAATAAAATGGCTTCTTGACTGCCAACTAACTATCGCGCGCAGGCGTGAGACTTCCACAACGACCCAAATGTAATTATTTTGTGTCAGAGATACTCAAATTCGATGAATAAATCTAAAGCCGTCAAGATGATACAAATGCTTCACCCAGAGGGAAAGAAGAATTTCAAGATAAGTGAGGAAAAGTACGACGATGTGAAGGGCGCCATCGTACACTGTCTGAAGTCTAGGGGAGAGCTGACCCATACAGAGTTGCTTAGATGCGTCTCGAATCGCCTCGCAGCTGGGTTCGATGGCTCGGTTTCATGGTACACCGAGGCAGTCAAGCTGGACCTTGAGGCTCGGGGCGTAATCAGAAGAACTTTGAAGTCAAAGCAACAGTTCCTAAGCTTATCGACGGATTAGAGTATTTTGATTTAATAATTTCTGATAATCGATCACTCGCGATAACACGCGCGCAAGATGAGGCTTATGCCAAAGTGAATTTGGGATAACTACCAGTCCACCCACTCTCCACTACGCACGTCAAAAAAATGTACAAGGTCTTGCCAGAGCAATAGGGTAAATAGGGTCTATTAGAGGCCCTTGATCCGTTTTTCGACTCCACGAATCGCAGCGATCTGGCCCTCGTGGTGGATTATCTCACTGACTCCCAGCATGAGATAAAAGCCCCTGGTCTTTTTACCCATGAACCACTCCATCTCCTTGGCCAGGTCCTCCTCCTTTACCTTACCAAGCTCCGAGCGTAGGTGGTCTTCGCCTTCCTTAAGGTCCTTCAATATTTTTGCGAGGCTCAGTTCCTTGTTTCCGACGTATCCCTCGGCTACGCCCTTGACCTTTGCGTCTTTATCCCCTGCAATGGCCTTGGGAATAAAAACATACCATTCGTTGATGAGGTGTGTCAGGATGTTCCTGATGGTGTTTGCCTGTGAGCAACTCGTCCAGTCAAGTTGCTCCTCAGAGAGATCTTTCAACGAGCCATCGAGTCTTGTGAATCCTAGTTCCGCGAATTCCTTTATTGTACCAATGTTCGCCATATCTGTTCACCAAACGTGGAGGTTTTAACCCGATCCTGCTTAAAGAACATTATGCGCACGCATTTACGCATTCAACGACTGTTTGTGCATCAACCAAAACTATTCACTGATTACACTCAGGTGGAAGTGAGGATAAGACCATTGAGTTCCTGCTAATCATCAAACCGAACTCGATGCGTTCCATCACGTTTAACAGAGGTCTCATCGCCTCTCCAGACATAGAGGTATAGGACATGCTTCCCGGACTCTCCCTCGAAGTTAAGTCGACTCCGACACCTCCAGTTGATGATCGGGAAATCATGCGTGACGACCCTAGCCCCAATCCTCAGCTCCGACTCCAGCTTGGGCCTCACCTTCTCATTCGCCGACGTCAGCAGGTACATCGTGACCACGTCGGCTGAACTGAGATCCACATCAAACATATCCCCATCGATGAACCGGACCACCTTGCCGAGGCCGAGCTTCTCAGCCTCATTCCTTGCCTGGTTAATCAGCATCGCATTCAGATCAACACCGACGGCCCTAGAACCAAAATCCTTACCCGCCACCAGGACGATCCGGCCGTCCCCACATCCCAGGTCAAATAGCACCTCACCAGGCTTAAGCTCCGCCAACTCCAGCATCTTCCTTACGACATCCATGGGAGAGGGCACGAATGGCGCTATCGACTGGAACGTGGTCGTCAAGTCTTGAGGGTAGAAGTCCCGAGGACTCCGATGGGCTCCGGGGTGCAGTGCACTATCCGAAGATGGGTTCCATATATTGAATCCCGCACCCTCTAATTTCCTGATCAGATTTCTGAGGCCAGTCCTCATGCTCCCCATCATGTCTTCAGCTTCCCTCAAGATATTGCGTGTGTATATTTAGGTCCAATTTACTGCCTAGGGAATGTGAATTGTTTATTATAAGCACTGATAATCGGGTGTAAAATTGGATAATATTATCACGTGCATCACTATTTATTTGTAAAACTTAGATACATGGCAAAGCACACGAGAACCAAGTCATAGTCGCCTAAACTTCTCAGCACACATACGTTCGTAAATCATATACATACTTCACCACATATCGAGATCACTACGTGGTATGGTCTTGACTGAAGGTAAAGTCCCTGAAAGGTACCTGAAGACCTTGAAGCGCGAGGTGAACGCAAGTAGGGGGGTCGTCGTAACCAACCATCCCCTGGCTAGCGCAGCGGGAATCGAAATTATGGCTAGTGGAGGTAACGCCTTCGACGCAGCCATCGCATCCCTCTTCGCCTTAACGGTCGTTGAACCGATGATGGTAAGCATATTCGGAGCCGGCTACTTCATCACTAGAGACGGCAAGACGGGCAACATCACAACCCTAGACAACTACGCGGTAGCCCCCGAAGCCGCATCCGAAAACATGTACACGCCCGTAGAGAACAGAAGACCCGACCAGTACATCTTCGAGACCGTTGGTCGAAGAAACATCGTCGGCCACCTGAGCGTCGCAGTACCGGGGGCCCTCAAAGGCTGGGAACACATCCAGACGAGACAAGGCAGACTCAGCCTAAGAGAGGTCATGGCCCCCGCAATCCGATTAGCCAATGAGGGTTACAAGGCCACGAGTTACCTAGCCTACCTCACAGAATTCACGAGGAAGGACCTAGCACTCTATGAAGAAACGGCTAAAATATTCCTACCGCAGGGAGCACCCCTGAAGGCAGGGGACCTTGTGAAGATGCCCGAGTATGCGGAGACCCTGGAAACAGTGGCCAAGAAGGGATCCAGCTACTTATATGGAGGCGAGTTGGGCAAAGCGGTGGTGGGTGACATGAAGGAAAACGGAGGCGTCCTAGACATGTCTGATCTCACCGGCTACGAAGTTAAGGAAGTCCCCCCAGTCACCGGTAATTACAGGGATAGGTATACCGTGGCGAGCATAGCGCCAGGGAGCAGTGGAGGCACCCACATCATCCAGATGCTCAACATATTGGAGCGCTTCGATGTTTCGAGCCTCGGCTTCGGCTCCCCAGACCACATCCACCTCATCGCGGAGGCGCTGAAGATAGCCTTCGCTGATAGGCAGAAGTATATGGGTGACCCCTGGAGGATGCCCGTCCCTGTAGAAGGTTTAACCTCGAAGGACTACGCTGCGTCAAGGGCAAAGGAGATCGGCGACACAGCCAAGACATATAACTATGGCGATCCCTCCGACTACGCTAACGAAGGTAAGTGCACGACGCACGTCTCCGTCATGGATGAGAAAGGCAACATCGTTGCAGCTACACAGACCCTCTTCACCACCTTCGGCTCAGCCGTCACAGTCCCGGGTACGGGGATGCTGCTTAACAACTGCATGGGACTCTTCGACCCCCACCCCGGCAGAACAAACTCAGTCTCAGGGGGAAAGAGGATGTTAAGCTCGATGACACCCACCATTGTTCTACGCGACGGGAAACCATTCCTCTGCATAGGTTCTCCAGGGGGCACAATGATCTTCCCAGCCATCTGCCAGGCGCTCGTCAACGTAATCGACTATGGGATGGGAATCCAGCAGGCTGTTGAGGCGCCACGAGTCTGGACGATGGGTATACCAGGCACAATCGAGGGAAAGCTGCACGTCGAACCCGAATTGGGCGATGAGACCATAAATGAACTGACTAGGAGGGGGCACGATGTCCTGAGGGTCCCAAAGGTTGCCGGTGGCATGAATGGAATACTTGTCGATGAGGAGGGTATAATGCACGGAGGCGCCTGCTGGAGGGCTGATGGCACGCCGATTGGGATCTCAGGGGGGGAGGCAGCGACCAAGGCTTTGAAAGATAAGTTTGCTGTCTAGTTCGTACGCATGCGCGCCTATTACTATTTTTAGCAGCCTCAAGATATTGAGCGCCCGCGTTTCGCGAATCTCCCGAGGTATAATGCTAGTACTATACCTGGAAGCAAAGTCAGCACGGATATTGGGAAGATCACTCCTAGCCGACCCTCAATAGCTATCGATGCAGCCACAGGAACTATCGCATCCGCGAGGTTCGAAACCAAGAAGCTTACGCTGAAGGCCATTGCCCTGTTCTGGGGCTCGCTGTGAGAAACGACAAGGGAGTTCATCAGGGGCATAGAAGCCGAGTTGAGCCCCCTCCAGACGATAAATAACAGTGCTACGAGGATGAGGTTGCTAGAAACTGGAATCAACGTAACCGAGACCCCCATCAACACCATGACCAGAATGATCGACCTGTATCTCCCGAATTTATCACCAGCGACTCCACCCAAGAGGCAACCCGCTATGCCCAGTAACGCTCCAACCCCGAAGATTACACTCGCAAGAGAGGCCGACAAGCCCATGACGCCTGTCAGGTAGCTCGTCACATAAGTCAGCAAGATCATAGATGAAGCCTCCATTATGGCGCCGAGGATGACAATCATCACGAAGCCTCTGTTGAGAAGGGACCGTGGTATCTCTGATGAGGCCTGAGATGCGTCTATGCCACTGGGCTTCGTGGTTCGATTCATGAAATTGAAGGAGTAAACCGCTCCCACCAGTATTATGGGAACCCAAATGTAGAAACCCGCCCTCCAATCCCACACAAGGAGTATGATCCCCAGCGTGATGGGACCAACGGCTGAGCCGAGGCTCCCCCCCGCCATCTGCACACCCATTGTTAATCCAAGTTTCTTTGACTCAACGTCACCCGCCACCTTGAGTGCTGGGGGATGATACATCGTCTGCCCCAATCCGAGGATCCCGAAACCCAGCAAGATGACCCCAAAACTGCTAGCCGACGGGATGATGATGCCTCCTATCGCAATCAACACAATGCTCAGTGTGAGGATGAGGGTCCCATTTCTCTTTGAGATGAAGCCAACCGGCAGATAGGCAAATACCCCGACCATGAGAGGGATGGAAATTAGGAGGCTCGCCTGAGTAAGGGTTAGACCCATCTCACTCCTGATGACTGGCAACACTGCTGGAAGCAATTGACTGAGAACATGGATCAGGAAATGAGTTGAGCCAATGAAGAAAAGTATCGAGACATCGGCTGATTTACGAGACATTGTCCGGACCCGTCGACAATTTCCTATATGTTGATCCTACGCATGTTTGAAGATTATCACAATACAGGTTGAATAATGTGAGCGTGTGCCGATGCAATACATGATACTGACTGAACTAAAGTTAGGTCAACCATGCAATCACTGGTCACAATCAGGTGGATGCGCGCGTATGCCTCGGAGATGCTTTGCGATTAGTTGAGTCTGCACGTGCAGCTATATTTTTCCGAGGTACTTGAGGAGAGACTCTATCTCAGCCTTATGGTACTCCTCGCCCAGCGCCTGAGGCGGCACCACAGTATCAGACTTCATGAGCCCTAGAAGCTTGAAAGCGTACTTATGGGCCCACTGCCAGTTCTCGTAGAAGCCAGCATCATTCCAGGGGAGGAAGACCCTGTAATACAACTCCCTGGCATCCCTTATCTTACCGGCTTTGACGAGTTTGAGCAGCTCTACGTTCTCCCTGGGGAACACCGCGGCGGTGGCCGTCATTATGCCGTGGCACCCGATCAGAAGGTAGCGGAGGGTCCAGGTGTCGGCTCCGCAGAACCTGTAGAGCTTATCGCCCGTTAGGGTGACCAGCTGCTTCAAGATGCTGCAGCTGTGGAACCCATACTTCATATGCTTAACATATCCCTCGTCCACGAGCCTCTTAATGACCTCGGGGTGGATCATATCCATATCACGTGCGTATGGCACGAGGGTGACATCCGCTGCCTCCGCTTGGGTTTTGAAGTGCCTATACGTCTCCTCAACTGTGTAGGCCCTGTATCCGATTGGGTTGAAGGAGAGGATGGCGTCGGCTCCGATGTCCGCTGCCTTCTTAACGTAATCCACCGCTACACCTGTTCCCATCGCGGCACACCCCACTATGAGTGGTCCGCGGCCGTTGACCTGGTCGACGGCCGCCTTCACGACCTTCGTCCAGTCCGCCTCTCGCATGAGGTAGCCTTCGCCGACTCCGGCGAGCACGCCCATGCCGTCGCAGCCGTTTTCGAACTGGAAGTCGATGAGCTTCTTAAGATCTTTCTCGTCCAGCTCGCCCTTCTTCGTTAGGGGTGTCGGGATCAGCCCTATGACTCCACTGAGTGGCTTCATTTTGAATCAATTCAAGGTGCCTCTACCAATTATTTATCAATTTTTTAAGGCTGAGATATTGGAGTACAATGCCCCGTATTCAGCAAAGGTAATTATTTTGGGGTAGAGAAGATATGGTACTGGTGTTTATTGATTGGTCAGTTTTGACGAGGAGCTCGTTGTTTACACGAAGAATCTAAGTGTAGATCTATTCGGTGTAGCTGATCTCACACCAGCTAAGCAGTACATAGAGAACCAAGGTGGCAAATACGTGGCCAGCTTCCCGAAGGCGGTCTCACTGGGGATCAGGCTTCTCGACCAAGTCATCGATCAATTGTTTAACCACAACGACCTGGGGACGATCTCCATTTACTGCGGGCTCTATACAACCGTGAATGCGGCACTCGACAGAGCCGCGTTTATGGTAGCGAAAAAGATCCAGGGGAAGGGGTTCCAGGCCTACACGATACCTGCCTCATCGATGTTGAACAACGGGAAACTCGAGGCAACCTTCTCACATAAGGTCGCAGCGAACCTGGCTGGCCTCGGCTGGATAGGTAAGAACTGCCTCCTCATCACACCAGAGTATGGGCCAAGGGTGAGACTAGCCACGGTTCTCACCGACGCACCTCTATCAACGGGGAGTCCGATCAAGAACAGGTGTGGTGACTGCACGAGGTGCACCGACATATGCCCTTCTAAGGCAATTCTAGGGAGAGCCTTCGATTCGGATGAGCTGAGGGATATGAGGCTTAATGCGGAACTCTGTGATGGATACACTGAGGACAGGATCAAGACCTTCGGAGATGTCAACTGTGGTCTCTGTGTATATGTCTGCCCTCATGGCAATAAGAAAAAGCACGCACAGTAGTGAATATGCACTCGCGCCAAATTTACTTTGGTATAATCCTCATCTTACTCGTTTATCCCCAACCGGACATACTTTGAGGCAGATGCTGCAAGTGGGTCTCGTAGATAGGAATTGGTTGCAGGCGAACCTATTTATCTCGTAGGGTTCACCATGGTCCGGGTTCTGGAGGGCTCCCACCGGGCACTCGTCGATACATCTTCCACACTCCAGGCAGGGATCACTAATGTTTGCTTTATCGGGTTCAATCTCTGCATCGGTTATGATCCCTGTGAGGCGCACCCTGGGCCCGTACTGGGAGGTTATCAGTAGGCTATTTCTCCCTATGGATCCCAGTCCCGCTCTGGCGGCTGCGTGTTTTAGGGATATTAGGCCGGTTAGATATCTGCCATCTATCCCTCCTGTTGACGAGAGTTGGTGATAGGCGTGGTACCCCTTCTTTTCCAGGAACCTCGACAGGAAATACCCGGCCTCGTCGAGTCTCTGGGAGAGAAAGGCGTTATGGCCACTGAACATGGCCTGCCTTGGCGAGTTCGATGAGGTGTCTCCTTCTAGTGGGAGCAGATCAGTCTGTGCATCGAGCATCTTCAAACCGAGGATGATAATCGACTTAGCTCCGGGGAGTACGTCATTTAGCCTGTGGCCTGCGGGAGCCTCGCTGAGATCTTGCGCAGAGGCTACTCCGAAGAGATCCATTCCGTATTTCGAGGCTTCTTCGCGTAGCTCCTCTTTCAGGTTTTCCATGGTTTTCAATCTGAGAAGAAGTTTGTACGGTAATTAACATTTCGCGTAAGCTCCCATGTGAGAGCGCGGCTAGGTTTGTCGACTAGAGTTATTATTCATGATAGCTTTGACCGCAAGAATTCGATGAAAACCCTATAAGTCGTCACGAATGCATGCTCATGACCCAATTTGCAGTACGTCTACGCACCTGGCTGCGCCCTCACCATATACAAGCCCCAACTATCCGAGAAGGTGCACCAAATACTCTCCCAGAACCTCGGCGAGATGCCACGCCTCGACACCTGCTGCAGAAACCACCCAACCCTCCCCACGGGAACATGCATCATAAACACCTGCCCGGGCTGCGACAGGCGATACAGGACGTACTATAATGAGTCTACCACAAAGTCTCTCTGGGAGATAATAGCCGAGGGCGACTGGTTCACCTACCCCAACTACGATGGGAGGAAGATGAGCATACAGGACGCCTGCCCAACACGCAGTCAACCTCGAGTACACATTGCGGTCAGGGCCCTTCTCGAGAGGATGAATATCAAAGTCGTTGAGCCGAAGAGAACAGGTACCGGTACAATATGCTGTGGCGACGCTCTTTATCCCTCCCGACCACTCGCAGAGGTTGAGGAGGCTATGAGGAGGCGAGCCGCCGATATGCCTGAGGATGAGGTCGTCGTCTACTGCGTCTCATGCATAAAAGCCATCGCGATCGGTGGCAGGAGACCAAAATACATGGTCGACCTATTATTTGGGGAGGAGACCGAACCGCAGGTCACCGAGACCGTCGAGTGGCACAAGCAGATCGATGAATATGTGGCTGCCCATTAAACTCGCTCCCAAAACAGTTAGAAACTGATTTATTTGGCATTTTTTGATTTTTTATTTGCATGTAGGTGCTATGCGCGCCTGATTTCGGGTCGCGGCGAGCCTGGGGTTAAGGCTAAGTCGGAGAATGGGTTCCACTAAAATAAGGATTGGAACTTGGATGATGAAGAGGAAGATGAATGAGAATAAGTAGGTGGAACTTGGTGCTGGTCCTAACCGCCGTGGCCCTAACCATCCTCACCCTGGTGCTCTCCCTCATCACGACCAAGTACCCGGTAAGCGAGAACGACGTCGGCAGCTACTCGGTTCTGGGCATCGTCCTATGCCTAGTCATCGTATTCATTCGGTCACGGTATGAATGGAGGAAGAAGGGAGAGGAAACTGAATGAAGTTGCGCGTGCATACACTAGTAATCATACGTAAAAGAACTTTTACCCTCAATATACATCTAAAATAAAGTGAGGTCGATCGATGTCCAACTTCGGTAAAGCTGAAGCAACCTGGAAGCCAAAATACAGAGGATTCACAACAAAGTCAGTCTACCTAACAATGCACGACGGAGTAAAGCTCGCAGTAGACATACAGCTACCCAAAGGCCTAGCATCAGACGCAAAGATCCCATCACTGATATTGCAGACACGATACTGGCGAGCCAACGACGTTCGACCCCCATTCAAGTGGTTCCAGAAGCAATCCGAAGCCATCGAAGTCTTCACCTGCGGAGGCTACGCACTCGTCTTCGTCGACGTACGAGGCACAGGCGCCTCTTGCGGTGTGTGGCCCTATCCCTGGTCAAGCGACGAAGTCAAGGACGAGGGTGAGATCGTCGATTGGATCATCAAACAGCCATAGTCCAATGGCTTGGTTGGCTCCTTAGGCACCTCCTATGTTGGCGCCACAGCCGAGTTCCTCGCCGTAAACAAACACCCCGCCGTGAAAGCTATTATTCCCCGTTTCAGCCCATTCGACAACTACTCAGCCTACATACCCGGCGGAATCACCACAGAGCGCGCGCTTGTGTCCTAACACTCATTAATTATGCTTACGTTCATACGTACGTAACTATCTTATCCGTTCCATTTACTCTTCAATACCCCTTGCTCGCGCAGCCCGTTTAGAGCTGGTTGGCGACTAGGTCCCTAAACTCAGAGAGCCTAGTCTTCGCCTCTGATACCTTGTCCGCGGGGCGGGGATAGATGATCATCATCTCGACGCCGAGGTCATCTGCTGCGCGGAGCTTTTCGACGAGCGCCTCCGGTGTCCCGAGAAAGAAGTTCGCCTTAACGTATTCTGGCGTCCGCTTCCACCTGGCTGCCTGCTGCCTCGCCACAGCATCGTACTCAACATCGCTCTTGCACAGAATCATGGTGTGCTCGAAGCCGGTATAGTGAAATCTTCGGGGATCCTTTCCCAGCTTCTCTAACTCTTTGACATAGATGCTCTTCGCCCAGCGCAAAACCTCCAAGTCGCCGCGGATGTTAAAGCCATCCGCGTGGCGCACTGCCAGACTAATAAGATGGGGCTTGCTAGCACCGATCTGTATCTCAAGAGGTCTCTGTATCGGCAACGGGTAGTTGTAGGCACTTTTGAGCTTCCAGTACCTTCCCTCGTAACTAAACTCGTTGGCATCGAACATGCCCTGCATTATTTGGACAGCCTCCATAAGCCTGTTGACACGCTCCATGGCGCTTGGCATCCCTGAACCATTCCCAATCAGGTCGTATCCCTCATACTCCTTTTGGTTCCACCCAGCGCCGATAATGATGTCGAGGCGGCCTCCAGTGATATGATCGAGGGTAGTGAGGGTCTTCGCGAGGAATGCGGGGTTGCGGAGACTGTTCATGATGACTATATGGCCTATGCGGATCCGGTGGGTTTGGGCTCCTATAGCGGCCATCGTCGTCATAGCTTCCAGAAATGGCATCTTCGCCTCATTGAAGAGACCGATTACGTGGTCGTTGATGTAGGCTCCGTGGAGTCCTAGCTCCTCGGCGTGCTTTGCGAGTTCTAGCATCCCCTCGTAACTCCAGGCCGGGCGGAGGAAGTATCCAAACTTCATAGCAAGGGTAAGTCGTCGGCTATGGCTTAAGAAATTATTCGGTCGGGAAAAATTAAACGAGGGGAGAAAGATAGCGCCACGCGCGATGTAGATATATCGGACTTTATATCGCTACGTCGAACCTATTAGCTAACGGTACCTTCACTAAATCATTAACCACGCGCGAAAACAGTACTACTGTTGCCGCCACGCTCGCGCTCATATGGAGCTTACTCTGAGGAGTCCTCTCTCATACATCGCGATTATGTTTCTCACAGGCGTAATTGGCTGGATATTATGGCAGGGGGCCAAGATGTAGCCACCTCCGCTGCCCAATTTAAGGAAGTTTTCGTCTACCTCCTTATGCACATCTTCCTCAGAACCAAAGGGCAGAGTATGCTGATTATCCACCCCACCATGGAAGATGACTCTCTTACCAAAGTCCTGTTTCAGTTTTTCCCTCTCCATTCCTCTGCTCCTCCACTGAATTGGATTCAATATGTCTATCCCCGTCTCTATCATATCCGGGATGATCTCCATGATGGCCCCATCGCTGTGAAAGAAAACGTATACACCATTTTCATGGGCTAGGCCCATCATCTTTTTCATTCTTGGGAGGAGGAATAATCGTATCATCTTTGGATGCATCAGCAGTCCAGTCTGAGAACCAAGATCTTCGGCGACATAGCTGTATGTGACCTTGCCGGGGATCTCTCTGTATATCTTCCTCGTGTTCTCGTAGCAGAATTCAAACATTTTATCGAGGCAGTAGTTGACAATATCCGGGTGGCGGAATAGATCGATGAAAGCCTGCTCCTGTCCCCTAAGATTCTTGTAGTCCAGGAAGGGCTCCGAGCCACCACCCTCTATTGGGTAATCCCACCAATTAGTTACTTGCTCCGAGATAGTTGAGTAATCATACAGGTCCGTGTGAGGCCAGGAGTAGTTTCTCTCGATCTCCTCAACCGTGTTGAACTGCTTAAGGGGGTGTGAGATGCATTCTCTATAGGTCCCAACTCCGTAACTGACATCTCTATACATGCACCCATAGACATCTAGGTTTTCCGGGATTTCTGGCCCGATGTACCTCGGCTTGGCCTTGAAGGGTACATCGATGTGTAGACGCTCATACAACTCTCTCAGATCAGAGAAACCGAAATGTGACATCAATGATTGGGTAACTTCCGATGTGGCCCAGTAATCCATCGGTAGCCGATCAGGCCTCCGCCGTCCAAGCACGCAGAGCCACCTCTCCCGTGGGGTCATCGTGTCTTCAATCATTGTTTGATAATTTCATGGGATCACTGTATAAAATAAGTTACCATGTAAAGAGCTTCCATTGCTCTATTGCTTTATACCTCGGATAAACCCTCAGTGTTGTACATATCATCCAATTTTATAACGGGGATGATCTTTACCCGGTCTCATCCTTTGCTCCATAACCAGTTGGCTGTACGCCGCGTCTATCATGGCGATCGATGGATAAACTGCCTCGGCGTTCCTAATCGGACCATAGAAGACGAAGTCGGCGCCAGCGGCTACTGGTAACGCGTTTATCACGCCCACTGCTGTGGTCACTGCGCTAGGTGTGTACTTTTTACGTAAATTCTTCCAGGAGGAGACCGCGTTGTGGGCACCGCAGCCACACGGGTAACCATATCTGTCCTTTATTCGCTGTATAGCCTTCACTGCTAGGCCCAGGGTGGGGATGTCTAGTACGACGGTATCCACGAGGATATTTTTGACTCCTGCCTGCACCGCCTTTGGAACCATCTCGTCCAGTAGGACGTCCTTGTTAGATGAAAGCACATAACGGGAGCTGTGAAGAAGCAGCGTGGCACTGGTGCAGCCGACCTCAGCGATCTTTGCATATACCCTATCACTCGTCTGTGGGTTGAGCGAGTTGAAGATGATCCTGTCCATAATTCCAATGTCGCTAGCGTACTGAAGGACGTTGAGTTGGTCCTCCTCGGCGACGACATCCAGCATGATCGGCATCTTCGATGCATCGACGACGAAGTCTATGTACCTACAAGCAGCTTCCAGGTTCTCCGCCACGAGGTCCAACATGCTCGGTAATCCAGTTTTATCAGTCATCTCCTCAGCGTCTCTAATCTGCTTCTCCGCTTCGACCACATCAAATAATCCCTTCACAGGATCCTCAATAATTCCATGTCCCTTGTAGAACATTGAGCCCACCATGACAGTCGGAGCTAGACCAGGGACTCCACCGATCTTGACGCCAAATATCTCATATATCTTCTGATCGACGTCGTAGTCGAACATCTCATTACATCCTTTGAATCTAAGTCAACTACCCACCCCTTAAGGAGTGTACCTATGGCGCAAACTCGTACACGCGAACAGTGAAATATCGCTGGTGAACATTTCCAAGCAGTGATTCCCTTGAATTCTCGGGAACGAATTAAGATGACACTGAAACATAGAGAACCAGACCATGTTCCCATACATGACTTCCCTTGGCAGGCGACAGTAGATCGTTGGAGGAATGAGGGACTCCCATCTGGAGTAGATCCAGCGGATTACTTTGGATACGAGATGGCTAGCTACGTTGCTGATACGGGCCCACAGTTAAAAGAGGAGATTCTTTCAATCGATGATGAGTACATCGTCGAGAGAGACAGCTTCGGTGAAGTACTGAAGAACCACCGGAACTTTACCACCACACCCATGATCATCGATTACTCGTGTAAGAGTAGGATGGACTGGGAGAAGCTCAAACCAAGGTTGCAGCCCAACGATCGGAGGGTTGACTGGGTCAATGATCTACATAAGAACCAGAAGGAGCGAAGCCGTGGCCGATACATCGTATATAACGCCACGGTGGGATACGACAAGTTCCAGAAATATGTTGCATCGGAGAGGTTACTGAAGGCGGTTATACGAGAACCCGAGTGGGTCAAGGACATGTACCGGACCGACGCGCGGTTGGTCATGGGTATGTGCGACATCATGAGAGATGGTGGATTCGAGTTCGACGGGGCCTTTCTCGCCTGCGACCTAGGGTATAGGCATGGACTGTTCTTCTCACCCCGCCACTACGAGGACCAGCTCCATCCGGTCTTCAAGGAACTATGCAACTTCTTTCACGCCAGGAACATGCAGGTCTTTCTCCATTGCTGCGGTAACGTCAAGAGCCTGATACCCTTCTTCATCGAGGAAGGGATAGACTGTCTCCAACCACTGGAGGTGAAGGCGGGCATGGACCTAATAGAACTCAAGGAGGAGTACGGAGACAAGATCGCTTACATGGGGGGTATAGACGTTAGACTCATGAACCTCGAGGACCCAAGACCACTAGAGGAGGAGATCAGGGAGAAGGTATCCGCTGCGAAGACGGGGGGTGGATACATCTACCATAGCGACCACAGCGTACCGAATACCGTCTGCTTCATGCAGTATAAACGGGTAATAGACTTAGTTAAGAAATATGGGGGGCAATGAGATGGACAAACAGGCGTTATTAGAAGAGATTAGCAAAGCCATAATTGAACTGAACATCGACGCGATACCCGAACTCTGTAAAAAAGCCGTTGAGGGAGGCATCCCAGCCTACGAGGTCGTAATCAGCGGCATGGCTAAGGGAATGAAGGTTGTTGGCGAGAAATACGAGGCTGGCGAGTACTATCTAGCTGAGCTCATCATGGCGGGCGAGACCATGAAGGAGGGTATGAAAATCCTAGAGCCATATCTAAAGACAGGCACCATGAAGAGCGCCGGTAAGTGCGTAATAGGAACAGTCAAGGGCGACCTACATGACATAGGCAAAAATGTCTTCGTAACCCTCCTGAAGGCTCAGAGATACGAGGTGATAGACCTGGGCGTCGACGTTTCACCAAGCATGTTTGCCAATGCCGTCAAGGAGCATAAGCCTAACATAGTGGCCATGTCGGCTCTACTCACCACCACCATGGGTGAAATGGAGAATGTAGTGCTTGAGTTTAAGAGACAAGGACTCAGGGACGAGGTCAAGGTGATCATTGGGGGGGCTCCATTGACCCAGAAGTACGCTGAGGAGATAGGCGCGGACGCAGCAGCTCATGACGCTGTTGAGGGGATTAGAATAATAACACGTTGGTCGGAAATCAACTAAACCGCGCGCACGTTAATGTTCAGACTATTGGCGTCGCACGCGCGACGTCCAGACAAATAAATCTTAATCACCACCATAGTCTTATCCCCCCACACACTTTCTCTCTCCCACTTTCACTCTCTCTTACTATTTCTCTCTAATACGCGCGCACAATGCAAATATTTTCATACTATATGGCGTTGATTACGTCTAATAAGGCCTTCATGTACCCTATAGCATATGCTTTGCCTCTATGATCCCATTCAGTATTATTGTCTATGTGAGGCGTGTGATCGTGGTCAATCGGTCCATCAAACCCTACCTCTTTATAAGTTTTCATCGCTTTTAACACGTCCACACCCCATCATCTATGAATGACTCCTCGAATTTAGGCACTGTTCCCCTAACGTTACGGAAGTGAACAAGAAATATCTTCTTTCTAGTGCCAAAATAGCATATGGCTTCAATTACGTCGGCCCCCCTCTCTGCGAAGCATCCCTGACAAAACGTTAACCCATTATAGTCACTTGGAGCTATTTCTATCATCCTTTTGAACGTCTCAACGCTCCTGAAAATTCTGGCGATTCCGCAGATCGAGGGGACAGGTGGGTCGTCTGGGTGAAGGGCCATCTTAACTCCAGCTTCCTCAGCGACTGGTATAACCCACTTAATAAAATATGTGAAATTTTCCCATAACTTCTCGTCGGTGATTGTTCCGTAGGAGGCTAAAGGCGCTTCCTTAAGGAGGTTGTAGTCGAAGCTACTTAGGTAGGACTCCCCCCTTCCACGTGTCCAATGTGAGGTTCTCCAGGTCCTTATTATATTCCGGTTATAATCCAGTATAGGTATACCAACCTTGCCCATATTCCTCAAGGTCTCACAGAATTCTCTATCTGTTCATCACGCGCGCGTTCGCTGAGCTCTTTAGGAAAAGCCTAACCTGGACGATTTTAGTTGAATTCTGTGAAGCGCGTGCGCATAGAAGTAAGGATGCTGGGGAACCGAGAAGGCTCAGTATACCGGTTCATCGTGATGGATAATGTTTCTTCGTCCCTCGAACTGTCTTCAACGCATCACGAAGTTTATCGTCACGCTTCTCGGACTCAGTGGGTAGCCTGTAACCCTTCTTATCCTCTTTCACTTTCATCAATTAATTGGCTCCATTTACGCGCTTTCTCTGCTCATCACTACTTCCTCTTCATCAACTCACAAACTTCTTAATGTTACCCCTCTGTTTCCTCTTCCAGTCCGACAGACGGGACATTTTATCTCGTAGATTCTTGGAGCGTTTACCGCCAGTTTCCTTCTTTTTCTTTCCCATTACTTTTTACTCCTTTTATCTTTTGACCGTTTTTTCTTCGACTTCTGACTACCATGCTTCCCGTGCTTCATTTGGTTCTTCCGGCTCTTTTCTCTCGTCTGCGCTGTTTCCTTAGTTTCCTATTCTTCTCAGTAAGAGGTCCAGATCTTCCGACCTATTCTTTCGGCGCGCGCGCTATCATTACTTTTTCAAGATGATTGTTATAGAGCTGACATTCTTCATCCGCCCATCCGTAGATTTAAGCTCCTCAGTCCCAATCTCTATACCCTCAACAGTGATATCTTTAAGAAACCTGCTCCTCGTCACCTCAACTACATCAACAGCAGTGCTTATGGCTCGGCCTCTCGCCTTCACCGCGACGCTGCCTCCTTTTTCCTGTAGCGATGTAACGACGGCTATGCAGTAGTTCATGAGGGGCTTGCTTCCGATATAGACGACGTTTTCAACGGACATTTCAAGCGTCGATTCGAGTAAACGTGGCGACTAATTAAGACTTGAGTTAGAGTCGCTCGCGCGACTGGCTTTTCTTAACTATTCCACCCTCTTCTCTCCGTGTTCCTACTAATTATACTACTTGCGCCCTCTTTCTCCTCTGAACCTGCCCGCGCTTTCCATTATCTATTTTTCTACGTTTCCACAACTTCTTATCAACGGCCACGCGAAGCGCACCGAAGCTTTCGAATCAGGAGCAAGGCAGTTTTTTTTTAAAAAAACCATAGTCTTATCCCCCAAACCCAAACCAATGTTTTCACAAAATTCTGAATGCGTAAGAGGAGTCAGGAGTCAGTAAATGTAGGGAATCAGTTTTTTGGTCCTGCGACTGTACTCAAGGTACTCCTGACCGAACCTTGAGACCAGAACACCCTCCTCGAACCTGATCCTGAGAAGGATCAAAGGTATGGGAACTAACATAATGAATAACCCGAGGAGACTGTCGAAGATCATCGGGATCGAGAGACCGAATACGATCTCACTCAGATACATTGGGTGCCGGATCATCCTGTAGGGACCATCGGTGATGAACCTGTGATCGGGTACGATCTTTACGGCCTCAGAGTAGAACCTCCCGAGGAACTTACGGGATGCGGCGTAGAGGGTTAAGCCCGCCGTGAGCATGGCAACGCCGGTGATCCCCACGGGTAGGTTATATGTCCAGTTGCGAGCCGCGAGGTCCAATAGGCTAACGACGATGGTGATTGGAAAGAGTAGGCCGCCTATCACTGGTATCCATTTGTCGGCGGACTTCTCCTCCGCGACCTCTCTGAGGGTTCTCCTCAGTTCCTCAACCAATTTCTTGTGTCCCACCATACATATCTAGGGACAACCTGAATCTCAGATAGATCGACCAATACAATCTCACAGAAAAGAATCAGGTGGAAGTGAGGATAAGTCTATTGAAAGGTAGAGACTACTTCTTTAAGTAGAATGAAAGGAGAGAAAGATGACTACTCCTTGACAGCAACAACCAATGATGAACCAAAAGGTGGACCACCACTCATAGTATCAGTCCTCAGGGAAGCGAAAAAGCCCCTGACTACGAGGGAGCTGCAGCAGGAGGTTCATAAGAGAGTGAATTTCTGCCTATTCGACAGCGTCGTTGCCTTGAACCTGATGAGGCTCAGCGGTACAATTAAGGCAAAACGCAATGAGGAAGGAGCATGGGTCTGGTGGGTTGAGGACAAGGAAGAAGACGTGTCAATAAAATCCTAGCTTCTTTGATCAGTCTGAACGATGAGCGCGCACATTTAGATCAATCAAGTTCACGGGTAACAATCAGGTGGAACTGAGGATAAGACTATGACCCCAAACACACACCTTGGCTAGATATATTGGAGAAGCGACTCTGGGTGAGCCCTCTTAAACTTCTCGTATCGTAGACACAGCCTCCACATCACTATGAGGCCCAAAAACCAGAAGGCAATGATGGTGGGGAGATCCATAGAGAATAGGGGCAAAACAGTGTAGAATGGGCGGACCCTGTAGAGAACCAAGTGAGTGACGTAGAAGAAGAGGGGGTTCCGACCAAAGACGAGCAGAACACCAATTACTCCCCCATTAAACCACTTCTTATCCTCTATGCGAATGCCAAGCGCCAGCAGCAGACACATGCCACCGAGGGTTATAGAGAGAAAAGCCAGGTCCGGGGGATACTTCGAGACCGCCAGCCAGGCCTGGATTGTGTCTCCGCTCCTCGGTACCAGGTTACCGTAGCCGTTGAGCCACCGGATCACCACAAATGCGATGATTGAGGCCACCCCTGTCAGGGCGATTGGCGTCGCCAGTCTCTTTATCCGAGTCCTGTCTAGGCGGTTGAGGAGCACGCCGAAGCACCATCCCAGCCCCATGACGCCGACCCACGGGATTATGGGGTAGAGGACCTGGAAGGGGTAGTAGCTTGTTAGGTTTGGCTCATGGAGATAGAGTCTCAGCATGAGCCCGAGGCCCTCTTGTGGGAGGAAGCTCAGGTCGAGGAGCGGATGGAAAATAACGATGACTAGAGATACCGTGAGTATGACCTGCCACGGGAGCCTCCTGAAGACGCTGAATATTATGAAGCAGGCTGCGAAGCAGCCGAGGACGCCGAAGTAGATGGGGCTGAGTCCGAAGGCGTTTCCCTCGATGAATACCATGAGGAGGACCAATACGCCCGCCCTCTTCACGAGGTGGATGGTGACGTCCATTTGGCTCTCTCCCCTCTGAAGCCTCCTCGCGGTGGAGATTGCGATCGATGTCCCGGATAGGAAGAAGAATGTTGGGGCGCAGAAGTGGGTGATGAACCTCGACATGAAGGGTATGAGATCAGCTGTTAGGTATGGGAAGAATCCCCCGAGGCCTTCGCTTCCGTAGTGCTGGGGCCACCAGAAGGTTGCGACATGGTCCCAAGCCATGATCACCATTATGATTCCGCGTGTGAAATCGATGAATTGGAGCCTTCCCTGAGTGGGCTTTGCTTGTTTGGAGGTATCAGGATTCATGATACCTTCTCCCCCTGTCGTCCCTAGCTTGAATGTGTATTAGAGCACTCCAAGAACTAGGCTTATGGCTGTCGCTATCCTTGAAGAAGTGCAAGTCAATCATTGAACTCACGGCTGATTATCAGTTGGAAGTGAAGATAAGGTTATGCGCGCACGCGACTAAGTGGAGAATTTACTTCGACGACTTGAAGTCAATATCCTTTGCATTCCTGAGCTTGGCGAACCTGCCGCCGAAGATCGAGTTGTGGTGGGCAATAATCTGGGGCGCCTTCAAAATCCTCGTGTTACACGTGCTGTGGCCATCCTCGACCACCATGACCTCGTATTCGAGGCTGTATGCGCGACGCACCGTCGTGTCTATGCACCACTCTGTCTGGAAACCCGCGATTATGAGCTTCCTTATTCCCCGTGATTCGAGTTCGGCCTGGAGCGTCGTGCCGTAGAAGGAGTCGGGGGTCCTCTTGTGCATGACCAGCTCCCCCTTCATGGGGGCGATTTCGGGGTTTATTTGCCAGCCTGGTTTCCCAGGCTCGAATGGTAAACCCTTATCCTCATCGTGCTGAACGTATATGACAGGTACACCGGCGTTCCTCGCCCGCGATATCAGTCCCTTGATCCTTGACAGGATCTCGTCCCCGCAGTAGGCGTAGTCGTCGCCATCCTTGTCAAAGAAGACGTTCTGAACGTCGATAATCAACAGTGCCGTGTCTCCGCTCTTAGTAGTCATAGGCTGGGAAAACTTCCTGGGTACATAAAAGACGTTCGAAGACTCGCACCGTTCATGAAGTCACCCATGTGTGGTATTGAAATTCACCGGCGCGCGCATACCGAATATACTCGCCCAGCGATACAAGTGATAGTTTCACGCACTTAACCCAAGACCTCACTAACGCGCGCGCAATTATGAGAAACATTAAACCACAGATACATACGACTTAATCTCTAAACCTTCAGGAAGTGAATGCTCATGGAATTGGGGGAACGAGGCAGAATAGGCATGATTCTACCAGCGATGAACACCGTCGCTGAACCAGAAATCTACAGCCTACTTCCAAAGGGGGTGACCGCCCACACCGCCCGCATGTACGCGCCCGTCGATATAAGCAGCGAAGAAAACTTCGTACGCATGTGCGAGGTCGGCTGCAGCAACGGCGAGAAAGCCGCGCAGGAGCTGGCCACAGCCAAGGTGGATGTGCTAGCCTTCGCATTTACCGCCGGTAGCTTCTTCCGCGGCGCCGGATGGGACGAGGAACTAGCCCAGCGCATGCAGAATGCAGGAGGGGCCCCATGCATAGTGACCTCGACCGCCGCAGTGCAAGCCCTAAAAACGATGGGCCTAAAACGAATCGCTGTCGGATCCCCCTACGAGGTCGCCAGCCCCCGTCTGAAGAAGTTCATGGAACAGAAGGGCATGAACGTCACGAAGATAGAGGGCCTAGTACTACCGACCGCCGTGCACGTTGGCCGCCAGCCAATAGACCAGTTTGAGTACATCGCCAGGAAAGTCGACAGCAGCGACGCAGAGGGAATCTTCGTATCCTGCACCAACTTCGCAACCCTAGCCCGAATCGATGAATTCGAGAGAAAGATGGGAAAACCCGTAATAACCTCAAACCAAGCGACGTTCTGGGCCACCCTGCGAAAAATGAACATCGATGACAAAATCAACGGCTTCGGTAGTCTGTTTAGAGAGCACTGACCCTCACAGCCCGCAAATCCAGTTCCACCTTAAATTTTTTCAATACAGAGCAACCTCTACTAAGTTGAACAAACCCCATGAGAACACTTTTGCTTGGAAAACAAGAAGTGTCCGAAGCATTGAGCATGAAAAAATGCATAGATCTCTGCGAGAAAGCATACATCTTAGCATCAGAGGGACATGTTCAGAGTTTTCCAAGAATATGGCTGAGATCAGAATATGGTGGACTACTGGGAACCGCCATCGTAAAGGAACCAGGCTACCTCGCCCTGAAGCTCCTAACAAAAGGCGTACAGGTCATACTACTCGTCGACTACACAAAAAACAACATCGTCCTGATGGATGGAAACCTCATTACAGGTTTCCGAACAGGAGCCGCAGGGGCATTATCCGCAAAGTACCTGGCGAGGAAGGACTCCAAAACCGTCGGAGTCATCGGAACAGGGTTCGTAGCTAGGCACGTCCTGTGGGCACTATGCGAAACGATGAAGATCGAATCCGTCAAAGCATACAGTAGATCCAGTGAAAACATAGCTCGTTACGTTAAAGAAATGGGGGAAAAACTCGGGGTACAAATAAACGCGGCCCCATCCCCCGCTGAGGCAGTAAAGGATACCGACATCATAATAACCGGCACAAAAGCTGACAAACCCGTTCTACAATACGAAGACGTCCCACCCGGGGCACACATAGCTACCATGGGCAACCAACCCGAGGTAGATCCGAAGATCTTCCTAAGAGCCAAAGTATTCACAGAGTTGCTAGCACAGAGTAAGCTGGAGGGAAAGCTCAGTTACGCAATCAAAGCCGGCGTCATAGATGAAAACGTCGTTTTCCCAGACCTAGGGGACGTAATTACGGGGAAAAAACTCGGAAGAATATCACCCGACGAAATAACACTCTATGACTCTCAAGGGCTGGCTGCCCACGACGCCGTCTGTGCATGGGAGGCATACTCTCAATTCTCCGATAGAGGAAAGGGTCAATGGGTTGACCTAGATTTTCAGAAAGAATTTCCGAACTACTAAAAGAATGCACACGCGGGGGTCTTGCGCGCGCAATATAAAGAGGGTATCACTCAATAGTGCTCGTGCGGGTTTTATCTTTTAATCGTTTCTAGACCACTCTGTATACCTTTAGCGGCCCATTTATTCCATGGTAGAGTGAATAATGTAAATCCTCTTTCAACGAACATGTTTGGATCTTGTTCCCCCGGGATGAAGTACATGCCAGGGATCACACCCGCCTTCTTGCAGGCAGCAGCGATTTTATCCAATGCCTCTCCATACTTTGGGTTTAGATAATCCAGAGTTATACCCAAGTTAATTGAAAGGTCTGAAGGACCCACTAAAAGAACGTCGATTCCAGGAACGGAGAGGATTCCATCTATATTATCTAACCCCTCAACGGTTTCTATCATTGGAATAACTAATGCGCGCGCGCGCGCGCGCTATGGTACACGCACAACTAGAAGAAATCCACTCGCACGAGCTGGTGAGTCAATGAGGAACAATGAATGCATAATCAAATTTCTTAACAAAGACGGAAGGGTACTACAATCCTTTCAAAGAGACAAAGATGGTTGGTTTGAAACTAGTTCTAAGGGAATAGTTAGACGATGCACAGCCGAACAAACACTATCACATCTGTTGCCTCCTCTTGCTGGTGTCAGCAGAGCAATTGTAAAAGTGGAAAGGGTATCGGCTAAAAAGTAAAGATCGAAGTATACGCATCTGTGCACACGCGTGCACTACGTAACTTGCGTTTAAATTACCTCAAAAATGTAACCCTGAATTTCTGTAAAATCTTATATCGGCACCAAGCTGAGGGAGCTAACCGTGGTTGTTTTGCTTAGAGAGACTCTGTTCAGCGAACTAGCCCAATGGACCCTGGAATTCAAGAAAGTCAAGGCGGGGGATGAGATTCTCATCTGTGTAAGCGCGGACACAGATACAACTAGGTACAGCGCCCTAGTCACCCATGCCCTCGCGATAGGAGCCGTGCCTCACGTCATGGTGATCAACACCCCAAAGGAGGTCGTTGGGCTCTGGTCACTAGGTAGGGCCATTAGACTACCCAGAACCGTGGCTGCTGCCCTTAAAGCTACTAACTACATCTACTGGTTCTGCGACTGGGACCCCGCCTTCTGCCAGGAGTTAAAGGACGCAGGCGCAGGAGGCACCAAGTTCCTCTTCGGTTGGCCACAGAACTTAAACGAGGCCCTTTGGCACATCAGGGACTACGATCCTCTTGCCCTCATCGATAGATCACACAAGTGGGCTGACATGTTCAACAAGTCTGAGGGTAAGAAGTTCCGACTCATCACCGACGGTGAGGAGCTGACTGGCACCACAAAGAACTTCTGGGGCTTCGGGCCCGGAGAGGGAAAAGCTGGCTGGAGCCAGTGTGAGTGCATGTCCACCGGCTTTTTCGGCGATGCCAACGGTGTCATAAATGTAGATTGGATAGGAGTCTGCAGCGATGTGCTACCCGGAAAGAGGGCGAGGTTCACAGTTAAGGACGGTGTGCTCGTAAAGTCGGAGGGAGAGTTGGGCGAGATGTTCTGGAAGATTCTCGGGTCCCTCGACGACCCGAACATCTACAAGATGTGTGAACTTGCGGTGGGCCTCAACCCACTCACCCGCAAAGGCGTCTCAGCTCTAGGCGCCCCGAACATCCCTGCTACCGTCCCTCCATACCACGAGGTAAAGATGTCGGAGGGGACCGTTCACACCGCCTGGGGAGACTCTGGCGGCCGCTCCGAGCCAGGCACCATCGCGAAGCTCCATATCGATGTCGTATCCTTTAAGCCGACTCTCTACATCGACGGTAAGAAGTATGTTGAGGATGGCAAGCTACTATACTGAGCTCAAGCGCACATGTTCACCGAAAGCCATACATTGATGCCTTACTTTGATGCTGCGTGATTTATCTTGACAAAAGGGGAATACAAAACGCTTGAAGTCGTGCCGCACGTAGATCTGAAAAAATATCTAGGCAAATGGTATGAGATTGCACACCTTCCAGCCAGATTTCAAGAAGGTTGCGATGATACGACGGCAACTTATGCTTTATCTGAAGATGGCAGCATATCTGTGCTCAACGAATGCATAAAAGATGGCAAGGCGAAACAGGCAAAGGGCAAGGCAAAAGTGGTTGACAAGGACTCTGGAGCGAAACTTAAAGTAACCTTCTTCTGGCCGTTCTATGGTGATTATTGGATTATCAATCTGGGTAAGGACTATGATTATTCCGTTGTAGGCACGCCAAACCGCAAGTATCTTTGGATATTATGCAGAACACCGAAAATGGATGACAAGCTATATTCCCAATTAATAGAATCTGTAAAGTCCAAAGGTTTCAATGTAAACAATCTCATAATAACCAGCCATAAATGATAGAAAATAAAAATGCGCGCGCACACCAAATAATATGACTCGGCGACAATATTCGATTGCCAAATACGACTTAGATAGGGTATCTATGGGATCAGCCTGTCGCCTCGGATCCTCGGGACAATCCGAGGATAGCCGAGTACTTCGAGATATCTGGCAGATTAAGTAATTTGGGTTACGCGAGCTTAATACGAGCACATTATTTTTTCACAGTAATTATCTCATAACTTACTATATCTCCATCTGAGGTTATTTTAACATAAAATCCCTTTTTTTCGCTACCGAATCCATGAGGAACCGAAACTTCCCCTTCTAGGTTCCAAACATTATTTTCCATCCCAACCCTGTTAAAGATAATGTAATCAGCTTTCGGGAATTTATCCTCAAACCATCTTTTACATTCTATTTCAGCGTCTTTATAATCCGAAATAATATTTATTTTATCACCCATAAATTGTCAAAAAAATATTATCACTCAGTCTTTATTTAAATTACGCGTGACAATCAACGCTAACCTCATCGAAGTGCGGTTCACTAAGCCACGCGCTCTTAACAATTCTAAGGATCGCGCTCTGTGCCTCAGAGCTATTCACTCTTCAACAGAGCTGGCTTGCAGAGCCACTTATCGTTATTGGCAACCCTGCCACACTTGATGCAATAGTATTTCGGCTCAGACACGATGGACTTAAAGAGATCAAGGTTCTCTGCGAGCATTCTCTTCTTAAAATCACACATTGTAGCTGGATGAGGGGTCATATCTTAGGTATTTACATGAGATTGTTATTAAGAACTCCGCGTGCGCGCGCGCATTGGGGGTATTAGAGTGGGAATTGGTTTAGTAAGCGGTGAAAATTTTGGGTTTGGTTGGATAAGTATATGGAACCTATACGGAACTCACCATGTCGCGTATATTACATTCTTGGAAAACCAAGTTCATACCTAGCATTCTTAACCCCGTGCGCGATCTGGATCTTATCTCAAATAGTTACGAACCACTACTTTGAACAACCTAGAATCTGTGTGAGCGGTGCCTTATGAACTCAAGAGAGAGAGTTTTAAAAGTTCTCGACCACCGCGAGGCGGATAGAGTCCCAGTGATTATGTGCGGAAACCACGCGGGGATCTCAAAGCTCGCCTACGATAAACTCTGCAGGTACCTAGGCACCATCGACACATCCCCACGATTAGTTGACCGAGTTCAACAAATCGTTGAACCCGACGAGCACTTGCTGAGGAAGCTTGGGGTTGATTTTCGATTCATCTACGCAAAGGCTCCGAAAAACTCGAGACCAATCGAATACTCCGATGATTCATTCAGAGACGAATGGGGAATCAGATCGAGGAGACCGCCCGGAGGATACTGGTACGATATGGTCAACCATCCTCTACGAGAGGCAAACCTCGAAGACCTGGAAAACTACCAATGGCCAGACCCTACGGACGCTGGGAGGTTTGAAGGCCTAGAAAAGGAGGCGAAGAAGCTGTATGAGGAAACTGATTACGCCCTGGCTACGTCACTCGCAGGGTCCATCTACGAACAATCATGGTACCTTAGGTCCTACCCAAAATTCACCTTCGACCTCTATCGTAATCCGACATTCGCTGAAAAGTTAATGGATAAGATCCTCGAGTTTCACATGGCCTTCTTCGACAGATTTCTCGACTCAGTGGGTCAATACATCCAAATAGTCTTCGTAGGCGATGATTTGGCTGAGCAAAGGGGCCCAGCGATCAGACCCTCAATCTATCGAAGTTTGATTAAGCCTAGGCATCGTAAGCTGTATCAGTTCATCAAGAGCAAGGCAGATGTAAAACTCTGCTATCATTCCTGCGGCTCAGTTGTTCCCTTCATAAACGACCTCATAGAGATGGGTGTCGACATTTTGACTCCGGTTCAAGTCTCAGCGGCAGATATGGATACAAAGAGACTCAAAAATGACTTTGGCGATAGAATATCATTCCTGGGAGGTGTCGACACTCAGAGGGTGATGCCTTTTGGAACAGTAGACGACGTTAGAGACGAGGTAAAGAGGAGGGTAGAGGATCTAGCCCCAGCCGGAGGTTACATCCTAGGCGCCGTACATAATATTCAGCCAGAGGTTCCACCCGAGAATATTCTCGCTATGTTTGATGCTGCAAGAAAGTATGGTAGTTATCCTCTAAGTAAGTAGAAAGTTCGTGCGCGTGCGTCTCCGCCTGAATATGAATAAGAAGGTTCATCTCTCGTTACAATTTGCACGTGCGATGCGCCAAGGCATCGACTCAACTATGCAAGATTTATGAGACCTCAGCGGATGATAATGACATGCGCGTCATCACACTCCTCACCGATTATGGCCTAAGAGACTCCTATGTGGCCGAAATGAAGGGAGCCATACTAAGGATAAACCCCGATGTAACGCTGGTTGACATTAGTCACTCTGTTGACAGCTACGATGTTCGCGAGGGAGCTTTCCATCTAGCCCGTAGCGTGAACTACTTCCCCGATGGCACTATTCATGTGGCTGTAGTGGACCCCGGCGTCGGGGGTAAGCGGTCGAGCCTCATATTCGAAACCTCTAGGGGGTACTTGGTGGGCCCCGATAATGGCCTTCTGGCGCCCGCAGCTGAGAGGCTCGGCGTGAAGAAGGTATACAGGATCACAGATAGGGGCCTTCTCCCTGAGAGGGTCTCAGATGTCTTCGATGGTAGGGACACTTTCGGGCCCATCGCAGCACTCTTATCTCGGGGGGAGCAGCCGAGAAGCTTCGGCCCTGAGACGAATGAATATGTGAGGATCCCTACCTATTCACCTCCGATACATGTGGATGGAGGCTTAGAGGCCTCGATCATCCACGTCGACGGCTTCGGAAACCTCGTCACTAATGTCACATATGATGAACTCGGTGAACTCAGGATCACTTCAGGTTCGAAGATTACCCTAACTATTGGGACTAAGATGTTCAGAGTGCCATATGTCAGAAGCTTCTCCGCGGTCCAGGTTGGGGAGCTTTTAGCCCTCGTTGCCGGTGGGGGGTACCTCGAGATCTCGGTTAATCAGGGGAATGCTCAAAAGCTACTTGAGATCAACCGCGACGAGAAGATGCACATAGCTGCTTAAACGCGATCGTGACTCACACGCACTTCGACTTCATCTTATGCGCGAAAGGTGTTATACATCCTTAGAATAGACTCTTCTTGACTAATATGAAACTCGAATCTCTACACCGTGCGAGGCTCGCCAACCTCCCGACACCCATACAGGAACTCCCGAATCTAACTAAAAAGCTGGGGGGCCCTAAAATCTGGGTGAAGAGAGATGACTTAACGGGCCTCGCCTTTGGTGGGAACAAGGCTAGGAAGCTCGAGTACCTGATGGGGGATGTACTGGCAAATGGCTGCGACTATGTGGTGACCAACGCGGGATTCCAAAGCAACTGGTGTACCCAGACTGCAGCCGCCTGTAAGAAGCTCGGAGTAGGAATAGTCCTCGTCAAGAATGGCCCCAGAGATGGCTGGGAGCCTCCCGAGTGGGATGGCAATCACCTCCTCCACAAACTACTGGGGGCTGAGATCTATGTGGCCCGTCCGGAGAACTTGAGGGCAGTCGTCGACGAGCAGTTAGAGCGTCTCAGGAGGGAGGGTCACAAGCCCTACTACATGCCCGTCGGGGGCTCGGTGATCCTCGGTGCCGTGGGTTACATCAACGCTGTGCTTGAGATCATGAACCAGTCCCAGCAGATGGGAGTCCACTTCGACTACCTGGTCCACTGCACCGGTTCCGGTGGCACCCAGGCGGGTTTAGTGTTAGGCGCGAAGGCCCTGAATAGTGGAATAAAGATCATCAGCGTTGCTGACGACTCCAGCCCCGCAGAGGAGCATATGGCGAAGGCGAAACTAATCATAGAGGAGGCCAGGAGTGTTCTGAGCCTCGAGGCGAACATCACCGACGAGGACCTGAAGGTCTATAACGACTTCGGGGGAGGCGGCTATGGCTTCATCTCGAAGGAAAAGATCGACGCCGTTAAGACATTCGCGGAGACAGAGGGCATCTTCATCGATCCCGTCTACACTGCTCCTGCGGCGGCGACCATGATCGACTTGGTGAAGCGAAGGAAGTTCGATGATAGCGAGAACGTTCTCTTCCTCCACACAGGGGGCTCCGTTGCCCTCTTCGCGTACAAGGAGCCGATCAAAGCCTACCTGCAGGGGAAGGATCTTCCCTGGAGGGTTCCCGAGTGGAGTCCCCAAGCTACCTAAGCTATTACATCTATTGTGGCACTTATCCTCAATCTCGACAACTTTCATTTACCTAAACACAAATCTGAAAAAGCGGTATACAAATTAGTTAACAATGGGGAACGGTCTCCTCAGCCTGAGTCTGGCATTCCTTCTGATAACTGCCTCAACATCGCGCGCGTGCAGTCTTGGAAAGCAGTTCAATACCAGACACGTGAACTACTGATCGTGTATGGTTGAGTGGAAAGTGTTCCGAAAACGTAGGATATGTAAGTGAATCTACGCGCATCCTCTGCAAAGGGATCGTAGACGCCCACGGGGGCGAGATCACCTTTAAGACCGAGAAGGGGAAAGGCATCAGCTTCACCACGCCTTACCCTACACGAGCTAGGAAGTCGCATGCGCGACGAGACGGATTGCATACGCCAATTCTGAACCCTTTTAATCCACCAATCCCCAATCAAACAAAAGGCGAAACACATGAAGGCCTACCTCGACAACGGCTCGGGAGCACCCGTAGACCCAAGAGTCCTGCAAGAGATGCTACCATACTTCGCAGAACACGTAGGGAACCCCAGCAGCTTCCACAGCGAGGGCTTTAAGGCCCTCAGGGCGATCAACAAGGCACGCGAACAGGTAGCCGCCCTCATAAACGCTGACCCAATCGAGATAACCTTCACCGCCAGCGCAACCGAGGCCACAAACCTCGCAATAATAGGCACCGCGAACCGCTACAAGAACAAGGGCAACAGAATCGTCTCAAGCGCCGTCGAACACATAAGCACCGTAAACATCTGCAAGGACCTCACAAGGGTAGGCTGGGAGTACGAGCAGGCCCCAGTCGACAAATACGGCGTCATCTCCCTCGAGAAACTCAACGAACTCACAACCGACAAAACCGTCATAGTATCAGTTATGGCCGCAAACGGCGAAATAGGCACCATCGAACCAATAAAGGAGGCAGCGGCAATCGCCCACGCCAGAGGTGCCTATTTCCACACCGATGCCACCGCCGCTCTAGGCAAGATCCCACTAGACGTCAAACAACTAGACGTGGACCTCATGACCCTGAGCAGCAACGACATAAACGGCCCCAAAGGCGTCGGGGCCCTCTACGTCAAGAAGACCATACGCCCACGCCCCGTTATCATCGGCGGAGGCCAGGAGCAGGGAATGCGCAGCGGCACAGAGAACACTCCCGGCATAGTCGGCTTCGGGAAAGCCGCGGAACTCGCAAAACAAGAACTCCCCGAGGAGGCGAAGCGCCTAACCGAGCTCCGCGACCACCTCATCATGGGCCTAACAACAACCGTCCCCGAGGCCCACCTCAATGGCCACCCAACAAACCGTACACCCAACAACGCCAACGTCCGCTTCAGCTACATCGAAGGCGAGGCACTAACCCTAAGCCTAGACGACGTCGGCGTCCAATGCAATACGGGTTCCGCATGCGCCGCCAAGACCCTAGAACCAAGCGCCTGCCTACTTGCAACTGGCCTCAAACCAGAGGACGCCCACGGCAGCCTCGTATTCAGCCTCGGGAAAGCCAATAATAAGGACGAAATAGACTATGTCATACAAGTCCTACCGGGGATCGTGAAGCGACTACGAGCAATGTCGAGCATAACCCCACAGGAGCTAAAGTAGAATGTACAGCGACAAGGTCATGGAACACTTCAGGAACCCCCACAACGTCGGGGAGATAAACGACGCCGACGGCGTAGGCACCGTCGGCAACCCCGTCTGCGGAGACATGATGACCATGTACATCAAGGTCAAAGACGGGAAGATAGCAGACATCAAATTCAAGACCTACGGCTGCGGCGCTGCCATAGCCACAAGCAGCATGACGACCGAGCTCGCCATGGGCAAAACCGTAGACGAGGCCGATAAGATCACACGCCAGAGTGTCGCCGACGCCTTAGACGGCCTACCACCGGTGAAGATGCACTGCAGTAACCTCGCCTCAGACGCCCTACATGAGGCAATAAAGGACTACAAGAAGAAGCAGGAGATGAAGAAGAAATGAATGAGAAAGCCATAAAATGCCCGATGTGTGGACTTCCGAAGGGAGAAGACTGCGACCTAATGGTCGGAAAAGGCGGAGAAAAGACCCTAGTCTGCTGCTGCGAGACGCTGCAAAAGAAAAACGTTAAGAAGTAGAGACGTCGGGAATAAACAAAGCACCGGCTGAGGGCTAATTACTTGGATAAAAATAAGCTCGCTACACGTCTCTCAGCCGCCCTAAACGCACCCCTAATTACCCTCATAACATTCATACCCCTTATCCTTCTAAACGGCCTCAGCCAAGCCCCGCTCCTAATCCTCATCACAAGCGTCTTCGGATGCATACTTCCTCTAGCAATGGTCTATGGCCTCCTCAAACTCGATATAATCCAAGACTTCTACGCCCACGACAGGGACACACGCTTCATCCCCTTCATCTGGACCACATTATTCTACCTCCTTGGAACCATCAGCCTGATCCTAGTCTCCGCCCCACAGGTCGTTACAGCCCTCATGGCGTGTTACTTCGTGAACGGCCTGGTGTTGATGGTCATCACCCTCAAGTGGAAGATCAGTATACACGCTAGCGGAGTAGCAGGACCATTCACAGCTCTCGTCTACCAACTTGGTGTGGTTATGCTACCCCTCCTTTTAGTCATCATACCGGTCGCATGGGCGAGGGTCGAACTAAAGGCTCACACCATCATGCAGGTCGTTGTGGGAGCTGTACTCAGCTGCATCATGACTTGGCTGCAGATGGGCTTCTACCTCCACCACTTGATAATTTAGGGCGGGCCCTCCTATAGTCTGAGTTAAGGATTTAATTCAAAGTCGTGGGATGCTTGGTAGTACACTCGCCCACTCCCATGTTCATAGGTATAGGCAAATACTCCTCCCTCCGTCCAGACCGCCACAGGTATCGCACCTGGCTGTAAATCAAATAATGCGGACTGAGACCACGGCCCCATGAAGACCGTCTGGTTGAAGTGAAGAGAAGTGCAAAGTGGGTTGTTGACTGAAATCAGCACTCGCCCCTCAACGTTGTAGTAAGAGGATGCACCCAGCCAGTCCTCTATCGTAGATAAGTCGTTCTGCAGAGGGTGTAACGTCTTATTATGTATAACAAAGTATGGCGGTGTTCCACTGATCAACACAACACCTCCACCCTTGAGGATATAATCGCTCAATATTTGTGAATCAGACGGGTTACCCGCCCAGTAACAGTCGATGACCACGACGCTGTATTTAGAGAGGTCGCTGGGTATCTCCGATGAGCGGTCCACAATCAGGTTGTTATCATTCAACGCGCTTATCACAGAGGAGACTATTTTAGTCGCGTTTGGTGGCGGATTAAATTCAGCTGGGTATCCGGGATGGGCTATGGAGTAGTCGATCCAGTTCACCTATAGTGCATGGTTGCCACCGTTTGCGGCCCAGTGCGCCCCGGCTCCGAGTAATGTTAGGGAGGAAGTTAATGCGCTAGTTGGCGTCTCGGTGTTCTTTATATTAATTGATGAAGAGAGCAGGAGGAATCCTATGATGGTGATGACGCACGCGATTAACGCAGTTGCGTTTGTTTTATAGTCTCCACTTATAGTAACTCAGCTTATGATATCAGGAATATGAGTGTTGATACACTCTCCAGAACCTTGTGTAAGAGGGCTGATACTCAACCGTCGCATCTACATGTGACTTATCATGTGACCTTCGTGTTTCCTTCAGTCAAAATATCGACAAGCTTTCTCGCTGACTGAGTGACAACATTTGCGCACTTCTCCCTATCCGGTGGCGTCGGTCTTATGTCGAAGCAATTATATGACCCAAACTTTTCGTATTTGAACCACCTCAGCCACTCAGCTGACTTTTTCGAGGCATTATTAATATTGGCATGATCGTTTACATCCGAGGTACTAAACTTAAGCCCGATGGCTATGGCGCCCGCGGTCACCACGCCGCAAGGGCCCTCCCATACCCCAAACCCTGCACGGAGTGGACTCGCTGCCTTAAGCACGACTGGCTCAGCGTAGTTTACATTATCTACATCCTTCAATGCATCGTTGATCGCCAAAAGAGTTGATGGTAGACAGTCATACTTTTTCTCCATATAATATTCCCTCCCCTTGGATTCAGCTATGTCCTGCAAATCTTTTAGTTTGAATGACATTAACACAACCGATTATACCTCAATCCGATGATGATTTAACTTTTATCCAACCCATGAGCACGCACCGACATAACTTATCCTCACTTCCACCTGAGACTCAACAGTGAACAAGAGTAGTTAGTGTGCATGTGCGATAATCTTGTGTACACGGGTGTAAAAACACTCAGCCTCAACTTACTAGTGGTCACAGCTTTTACGCAGATACTGGACGGTGGTGAATTGTAACCAGTGTGGTTGAACACCGCTGCAATACCCGATTAGGCACTAGTGTCCAATTTATTATTGAGGTGATTGATAAACAATTAGGCAAGCAAGTTAATGATGAGCGGTTGGGGCTCAAGATAAGACTGTCGAGTATACGTTCATTCGACAGACTCCTATCATGAGATGCCTAGGTTTTGAGAAGTTACGCGCATTTCAGGAGTTAGGGTTGTGGGAAGTCATTAATATCGTTGAAGGCGTCCAATCTCAGAATAAATATGACCGGCTCCGAAATATCCGAGGAGTGGAGCGCTGCCTCTGCATCTTGGGCGAACTTCGTCCGAGAAGGCAAAGATTACTTTAGGGAGGAGATGAATAAACCTGGCTTCTTTACCGTAGTCGGCGATGTGAAGGGTAAAAGGGTCCTAGACCTAGCATGCGGCGAAGGATCCTACGCTAGGATACTCACCAGAATGGGTGCCAAAGTAGTTGGCGTGGACTTATCACCGAAGATGATAGAGCTTGCGAAACAGATGGAGACGGTAGAAAAGCTGGGAATCGAGTACCACGTCTCGGATGCGATGGATCTCGGTAAATTTGCAGGCGACAAGTTCGATGTAGTCACCTGCTTCATGGCTCTGATGGGCATCGAATATTACCGCGAAGCCGTCGCTGAAGTCGCCAAGGTCTTGAAAAGCGGGAGGTACTTCATCTTCTGCATCACTCATCCCCGCTTTGAGGGAGGAGAGTGCCTAGACAGGGAACCGCTGGTTCACTGGGTGTACGCGGAGGGAACCGAGGGTACACAGGGTGAAAACGCTCTGCATCTGGAGATAACAGCCTACTTCCAACCCCGGCAGGTGTGAACTGTCCTGGAACATGAAGACTAGTTAAACCCTTTAAGACGACATCTTTCCACAGGACCTTAACTGATTATTTTGCTGCGTTATCGGATTCTGGCTTTGTGGTCTCGAAGCTGGTTGAGCCCAAACCGAGTCAGGAAGGTCTTTCAAAATATCCAGCTCTGAGAAAGCACATGAGGATCCCTCAATCTATAATTATCGAGGCGCGCCTGTGCTTCTAGTTAAAAAAGGATTTTTATTTCAGGAACATGACTATCGCAAAAATAATGATTGTGGTCTGGTAAAATATACGATGATTAACATTTTTGATAAATTTGTGTGTACGCGCGCAAACTTCGTAAGCGCAGACAGGCCTCAATTAGCCCCACGAATGCGGACCATAAATGTGTAATACCCCCTAGTTCATGATTCTCAAGTGAAACACCCGGGGAAGTAGACTTGAGATATGCCAACATAAGAGCCTATGACATACCAGACGCATGGTATAGGACACTATATGAGATCTGGAGCAGCGGGGACGTATTCCAAGTAGGCTATGGCTCGGAGATCACCGAGACCAAGAAGCTGAATCTAAGCATAGAAATCACCAACCCGGAGAGTAGGCCACTCGTCGCTGAAAAAGCTCCATGCGACATGAAGTACATCAACTCATATGCGCTGCAGTATCTCTGGGCGGGCGTCAAGGAGGAGGGGGAAACATACACTTATGGCAGCAGGCTAAGGGAGCCAGTTGACCAACTGGAACTCCTCATCAGCAGATACGTTGAGGAGCCCAATGACAGGCAGCTTACGATGGTCATCAGGTTGCCACAGGATATAAACAAGACTCTAGCTGGCATGCAGCACGAGCCACCATGTCTAACGTTGATGGACACGGAGATAATTGACAATAAGATGCATCTTACCTGCTACTTCAGATCATGGGATGCTTACGCGGGTCTCCCAGCTAATGTTGCGGGGATTCAGTTGTTCAATGAGGCACTCGTCAACGAGATAAACACCCGAGCCGGGACCGATTACACAACTGGCAAGCTAATCTTCCACTCAAAGAACTGCCACATCTATAGTAGACTGTATGACCTTGTCAAAGAATTAGTCAAGCCAGGTGAGGACTCTAGGCGCAAGATTACTCATAAAGAGGAAAAAAGTCCATAAGACCACAATCCAGAAGCGCGCGCACATGAGTACACACCTATCCCTCAACGCGCGGGACGCAAATTGATATCCAATAGCACCAACTGGCTATTTGATAACACCTAATTGCCACATAAACGTATACTTGTCAAACAACTCCCATTCCTCGGCAATCTTACCGTGGGTGAGGCGGAATACGGTGTAAGAAACGCATGAGAACCTATTCCCAGAAGGAGGGATGCCCTCAAATTCACCCCCATGGACACCACTCAGCCTCGTTCGAGTCATGACCTTATCGTCCTCGGCGATAATATCCTCGATCGCTACCTCTGTATCCTGAAGGGCTGCCAGGTAGCTGCCATATACCCGCTTATACTCCTCGATACCCTTCATATTCAGTGTCGGGCTATGGTAGACCAAATCAGGCGTCTGGAGTTCGTCTAGGGTGCTGGGTTGCCGTTTGTTCCATTTGCCGTCCCAATAACGTTTAACAACGTCTTTGTTCTGCTCTAGTCTGTATTCGTATCTCTTTCCCTCAACCAAGACTCATCGACCTAGTTAGTATTGAATGAAGCTGAGGATAAGATTATTGCAAGTAAGATGAGGCTTACGCCAAAGCAACTTTGTGTTAAGATTTTGAGTAACAGGTGCGCGCTACGATGATTTCAAAACAACTTTATGACTATTGAAAAGCCAACCCTTTTCAACTATACAACAAAAATAAAACAGATATGAGAACATTAGTAATCTATTACAGTAACCGAGGCACCACAGCGAGAATAGCCAAAGCCATAATAAAAGCCACCAACGCCACTGAGAGAGAACTCATCGATTCGAACAGCAGAACCGGCAAAGGCATGATGTCTCTAGCTTTATCCGCCATGCTAAGCTGGTCTTCCAAACTAAAGAATCCTAACTACGCGCTTGATGGCTTCGACGCGATAGTACTACTGAGTCCGATATGGGCTGGGAACCCTACCCCGGCGATGAATAGTTTTCTAAAAAAAGTGAACCTAAATGGGAAACGTGTCCTGCTGGGCCTAGTTGGAGCCGGTGACGAGAACCTGAAAGCGGCTGAGAAGCTCACGAAGATGGTCGAAGCCAAGGGGGGGAGTAATACAGAAGTGGTTTACCTGAAGGGCTCATCTCTGGCAAACGGTGCAGAGCCTCTCTCAGAAAGCCAAGTGGATGCTGAAGCTGCGAAGATAATATCAAAGCTCTGATATACCTATAATTTAGAGACTCTCGCACAATTATCCCATGTTAATGATCAAGTGTGCTCGATTCTATGCTTTGCTTGCTGTGGCAGTTTCGCTGGAATCTCCAATCAGGTAAGCATCAAAGCCAAGCATCTAGAGCATATTAGGGTAGATTATAAAACGCTCCATTCCACCTACGCCTATGCCCAAATAGAAGAAAGAGTTCCCCATAGCCAAGGCATAGAGAGCTATCGCTAAAAACATCACGACACCTAAAGCGCGCGCTTCAGGGTAAGCTTTCAAACATGCTCCACAGCTGATGCAGTTCTTTGCTCGGGCTTCGATTCTTAGGAATGTCTGATTGTCTAAACAGCCTATTGGACAGACTTCAACACATGCCCTCATTTTGAACATTTGTTAGCATCGACCTCTGTAGGTCCATAAAAACGCTTGCGCGCACGAATCCATCATTAAACCACCACTGATGTGACTGAATTGACGAGGGTCAGAGAAAGAAATATCAAAACTATCCCCGTTACAATATGAAGCGCGGATAGATTTCTGAGTACCCTATCCCCCTCATCCTTGTTGCCTCTGGAAACTAGTCCCCATACGAGAATTGAGAGCGCCCCGTTGAAACCCAGCATCACCTTTGCACCATCGATGTATGCGAAGAACAAAGACATGTAATAAATCGACGTGACGAGGGACACTACCCACGCTAGGGATGTGGTTATAATGAGTCGTTCCCTAGCGGAGGGCATAATTGCTGGGTCGCGGGATGACCTATAAGTCTTAACCGAGTGCACGCCGCGCGCGCACTTAGAATCCAGTTTCTCACATTATTCCTGATTGGTAATGGGTTAGCCCCTCCAACTCCCCCTAGGCCCCTAGTATGAAACGCTCCGGCAGATACAAGAAACGTACAAATATATTCACGCACCTGAGTCCATATTGCTTTTCAATAAAAGATTCAGTCAAACAATCATTATCTCAGATACAAATTCAACAGGCGTGAGTCACAACACTCGACCTGTTCTAAACTCTAGTATTAGATACTCACCTTCAACAACTAATCAATAATGCCCCAGAATAGCACAATGCCAGTCACGATCATCGATAATACTCGCTTCGCTATTCTTCGCCGCAGCCACCACAAACGCACGACATGAAATTCAACCCAGCCAAGCACCAGAACCATCATTCAGGATAATACCCGACCATCTCAGATACTACGTCGGAGAGACAATCAACGCCACTCTCACCTATACTAACCCTACACAGCAACCAGTCACCCTAACTCCACCAAACCTAGTCAGCTACACTGGACACTACATCGGGGAGTACGACTCCGAAACCACACCGTCATCTTCGATTACGCTTACCCTAACAGCAACATCACAATCTCATCGGGAGGAAACATCGATCTCCTAACGATGACGTTCCCGGTGCCTAAGGTTGGTACATTTGAGATAAGCTGCAACGACATAATTGGGTCAGTAACGGTGATTCAACCCATCGTCCATACGAGTCACCTCGACCTGTGGGGTGGATCCCCCAACGTGGCTGACTTGCCTCTGGCACCGAACACGTTTGGCATGATATCGAGGTGGCCCGCGTCTAGTCATGAGCTTGAGAACTGGACGAGGGCCATAGATGATGCTTATCCAGATCTTTCCCTCAGAGGAGTGAAGGCGTGGCAGGTTGGGATCTCCAAGAATGGGACGATCGTTGTCACCATGGATGCCGTGTCCTCGAGGAGTGTGGGAGTGTTCCTGAGCGTTCTGAGGGACGTTGTGCCTCCGGGTATCCTGTTCGTGAGGAGGGGTGGGCCGATGGTGTCGAGTGGCCTCCCCGAATTGGCTATGGCGAGTAATGTAACCTCTTAGAGTCCATTAGTCGCGGATGCATTGCTACCAGCATTCGCGCGTGAATCCGCTTTCTTGGTGTTCTAATCTTTAGAATTATATCATTCCAAGTTACTCTCTCATCGATAACTGTGGCAGTATTCCCAACAAAAATGGCGCTTATGACTGGTCTAATCCTTCTAGCGATTGTTTCCCTCACCGCATACACGAATTACACGGAGACCAAGGCATGGGTATTCGGCTCAGACCTCTATGTAACAAACCCCGAGTATGTAATACCCATAACTCATGAAGAACTCGCCAAATATCCGACGGTTAAGGCCTATATTGACTATATCGATTCGAACCCCGGGATCATGCCTTTCAAGTCGATGAGTATTGATCCATTCGAGGCTAGGTTGCTCGTGTTCTTCCTCTCGCAGAGAGCCAGTTACGACATGAAGCCAGAGACTGGAAGCTCAATGGGGGAGTTGTATAGTTTCTCAATTAATGTGGCTGGTCGAGACTACGGAGTCAATATTGTTTTCAGTAATCAGAGACCGATACTAGATTGAAATCGCTTGATTGAAGCAAATTTTCTAACTAGATTGGATCGCACAAGCATTGAAGTATGCCAAATATTAAGAGAGTTTCTCACCCTATTCTCGGTGACGAGGCCATGAACTACGAAGTCGTGATTAAGAATGGGCGCATAGTTGACGGCACCGGTTCCCCATGGTTCCACGGGGACGTGGGGATAAAGTCAGGTAAGATAGCTCATGTCGGTAGAGTCGGCACAGATGATGCCGATGAGGTGATAGACGCCAAGGGCCTCATAATCTCCCCTGGCATAGTTGACATTCACAGCCACAGTGATTACTCCATACTCGAAAACCCCAGGGTTGACAGCTTCATCCGCCAGGGAATAACAACCATCCTCAACGGCAACTGCGGCATGTCCGCGGCACCACTAAACGAGGAGGCCCTCAAAGGCTACGTGGAGATGATGAATGTAAAGATCGATTGGCTGTCGATGACGGATTACCTCGATAAAATTGAGAGGAACGGCGTCGCCATCAACGTCGCGACCTGCACAGGACTCACAAACCTTCTGATCATGACCATGGGCTACGACGCATGGGATAGACCACCCAGCAGAAAGGAGGTCAAAGCTATGGGAGTCATCCTCGAGCAATCCATGAGGGAGGGAAGCCTGGGACTATCCTCGGGCCTAGAGTACCCCCCTCAGACAATGACCACCACTAGAGACCTCATCGAGCTAAGCAAAGTCGTAGCTGAGAAAGGGGGATTCTACGTCACACACATCCGGAGCAGGGATGAGCAGGTGGAGGCCGCGGCTCGTGAGGCAATTGAGATCGGCGAGAGGTCAGGGGCCTCGGTGGAGGGGGTGCACTGGGGCGCTAGGTTCCCATCAGATGGCAAAACCAAACTCATCGTGGACATGGTCGTGGCTGCAAGACATAGGGGAGTCGACATAGGCATCAACCAAGTCCCCTGGACGATGGATGAGGAAGGCGTAGGATGGTGCGGCTGCCAAATGATCGACCCAATTACCTCGGGGTCGAGATACACTCTAAAGGGGAAGATAATCACCGCCGAGATGCTTAGGAACCCAGAGGTGGTTGAGTATCTGAGAACCGACCTGCATAACAGACAGTATGGCCCGATACTGGCTGCGAAGCGTGGGCTCTTCGACTCCTGGGATAGAGTCCTGCTAGCACACTGCGAGAAGAGCCCACAGTACAACGGATTGAATATGAGAGAGATAGGTAAACTCGCCAGGAAGGATCCATTCGATACCTTGATCGACATATTGGCGGCGGAGGGGGATGGGCTCAACCGGGTTTGGGGTGCAGTCGGGATAACGAGCCTCTGGGACACGGAGTTCAGCCTACTACATCCCCTCAGCTCAATAGCCATAGATTCATCCAACAACTCCCTCGAGGGCCCCCTCTCCGATTTACCTGTTGGTGAGGAGACCACGAGAGCCTTCGGACAGTTCCCCTACTTCTTCAACAAATGGGTGGCTGAGAAGCACGCCCTCGGATTAGAGGAAGCCGTGAGGAAGTGTACTGGTTTACCAGCTCAGAGAATGCGACTCATGGATAGGGGCCTCATCAGGCCGGGGATGTGGGCTGACATAATGGTATGGAGCCTGGATAAGATCAGGGACAACTCCACCTGGCAGAAGCCGAGGGCTTACCCGAGTGGGATCAGCAAGGTTCTGGTCAATGGGGCAGTGGTCGTAGACGAGAATAAACACAGCGGAGCTCTGGGTGGAAAGGTTCTCAGGCGTGCAAACTTTTAACCTAAATCATTTCTAAAATGGATAACACCTTAATTATTAATTTTTGCCCACTAAGTCTCAACAAATTACCTCTTACTGAGCTCCTCAATGGATACCTTCAAGACATCATTGTATTTGAAACCCCCCGAAGGGGTCCATCCCCCGAAGCGGGTCATGGCCTCGCCTAGCCATCGACCTGAAGGGTGTTCAGGCTTGAGAAGGGGGTGACTGAAGGCTGACTCGTCATCGGAAGTGGGAGGCACAACCAGCTCATAGTCCTTCGAGCCGACGCCAAGTAAGCTGCATGCGTTCGGAGTAATCCACTGACTCATCCCGTTTATTACCGTGAACTTCTCCTGACCGGGCTCCATCACACCCTTCTCCTCAGCGACCGAGCCAGGGATTCCACGTGCCTGTACTGACATATCAAGAGCCGCAACATCGATCGCCACCATATCCCGAGAGGCGAAGACCCCGAGGTTTGGTAAAACCACCCTATCAGTGCCTGGGACACAGTCACAAGCTGGGGTTAAATCGAGAGCGTAGGTGAGGTAACCGACGCTATCCCTCCCAATGTGACGTAGATATCCGGCAGCTGCATCGGCCATCGCTACCAGGAACCAGTTGCTCCAATCTGCGTACTTTTCCCTACCCCAAAGATCACATCTGAAAAATGGCCTCTGGTGGCCAAAGCATCCGATACACTTGGATCCATCGTAGACCGCCCTATCCTTCTCAATCTTGAGTGCGCCTACCGGGCACAGGTTATCACATACAACATGACTCGGGCATTCCTCACCAATGCAGTTCTCCCCGTTAAAACTCCACTTGTTCCAACCCACAGACTGGTGTGTACACAGGTGGATGTTGAACTTGCCCCTCTTCGAACTGCATCCTATCGCAACATTCTTAATGCTGCCTCCATAAACGCCGTTTCCGTGACCCTTGAAGTGGCTAACCACTATGACGGAGTCTGCGTCCGCGATCCCCCTAGCGAGATACCCCTCCTTAAGTAGCAGACCATCGGGTAAATCGATCTTGACATCGTCTGTCCCATACATACCATCGCTTATCACAATTGGGCACCCCATCGTCTCAGCAGTGAACCCGTTACGTGCGGCGGTCTCGAGGTAGAGGTCGGCTGTGCAACGGGCTCCATAAAAGTAGTATGGTGCTGTCGTTGTGTCGGTTACGAAAGGTCTGCCACCAAGCTCCTTCACCTTGTCAACGATCACCCTGATCAGTATGGGTCGAAGGTATCCAGTGTTGAACCACTCCCCCATGTGACACTTTATCGCCACCGACTCCCCGGGTTTGAAGCAATCCCCGAGACCTGCGTGGTCGAACAACTGCATCGCCTTCGCGGGGATACTTGATGACAGCCCCTTGTAGCGGTCATCCATGAAGTAAACTTTACTTTTCATCTTTAGCCACCAGAAGCATCGATTATGAGTCGGCTTCAATGATATTTAAAACACAACTAAGTAAAAACTGGAACCTCACTCGAATGATAAAAAAATGGGCCGAGGGAGAATCTAGAAGCGTGTCATTATTGATTCGAAGTATGTTGTTAGCTTCGCCACTGTACGCACGCGTCAAGCCAGTCGGACCTACTATCTGCTCGAAACCGAGCATGATTTCGCTCTCAGCTACGTTACAACCATGTCGCGTCGACGGCTCTCCTCGTCTATCTTTGATGCCTTCGCTTCAATATCCCTTAGCAACATCTCAAATCCCACTGGCACTCCCTCGCCGTCGAGAATATCGTACGCTTTCTCGATCGAATCCTGAAGTTCCTTCAACATAGGCTCACCTACCCTTGTCCTTAGCCAAATCTTCGACTCGTTTTCCACAACGATATTCGATACCTTATCGAGTCGAAGCCGGTAACCCGTAGTGTAGTCAACATTGAGTTTGGATCTTATGCTCGCTAACTTCTCCTTAATCACTGGAAGCCTCGCGCTCATGGCATCACCTTAACCCGTATTCATCCCCTATTGCCTTCAATCTTTCCTCAAACAATTCAAACGATGTGCTTTGGTATTTGATGCGTCTGCCTTTACTAGTATCATACCAGTGAACCGCCGTGAATTCTTCGGAATATTTGGGGTCAACTTCCACTCCAAGCGCTTCATAGAAACCCTCTATATATTGATGTCCAAGCATCTGCCAGGAATCCCCCCCAGCCACATTGAAGGTCTCCTTCTCACCAACCAGCTGTAAGGCTCCAACTATTGCTCGAGCAGCGTCCTCTACAAAGATGAACTCCACTCTCTGATCCGCCCTATAGGGTATGATGCTTGGTAGCTCCACTAGGTCCGCAACCGCTATTGGTGATATTCTCAAAATCGTATACGGATTACCAGATTTAGAGACGATCTTTTCCCCGAGGATCTTCGTTTTCGAATAGCTATCATGGGGAGTAAGACTATGAAGTTCATCGATTGGCTTCCTTTCCCCTGGGGTTACACCATAAACGGAGATTGAGGAGGAGAATACTACCGGAGTCCCCTTCTCAATATTTTTAAGCAGGTTAATGGTGCCGACTACATTTACCATATGCGTAAGACTTTCATCGGCTTCGCTTCTAGGCGGCATAAGGGCTGCCAAATGTATGACCCCCCTAGCACCCTCGCATGCGTGATGAACATGATCAGAGTTGGTTATGTCACCCTTGAATGTAGTTACACTGCTTAGTGCCTCAAGGTGTGACCAGTTGATGTTGGGAAGATCAAATACTCGAACTTTTTCACCTTGTGCAACAAGCAGTTTTACAACCTCAAATCCTAAACGCCCTGCGCCGCCAGTGATAAGTATCATTGCTAGAGTTATTGCTTTTCAGGAATTTGTGTTGTTTGTAGTAATCACAAACACTGAGTGTGAATAAAATAAATCCTACACAAGCGTGAAATACATTTAAAATCACTGCCTTAACCTGAATCGGAGACCTTAGATGGTGCAAATTCAAACAAGCCGGCTCACGCTCAGAGAGTTTACTCTTGAAGACTATGAAGGAGTACACGCATTCGCAAGTGATCCCGAGGTGTGCGCGCGTAACATGTATGCATATTTTTAATAATTCCACGAATATCATTGAAGAGAGTAGATGTCTGGCATAAATAGAAAGATCAAGGGTTGTGGTTTTCATCACGCCTCCCTGAGTGTAAAGGAATTGGATAAATCAAGAAAGTTCTACGAGAGACTTGGCTTTACAGAACGATTCTCATGGGGTAAGGAACCAAAAAGGACCCTCCTCATGGATACGGGTGATGGAAACTACTTCGAAATCTCTCAAAGAGACTCCATTCAATCATACACGGAGGGTGTTTTTCGTCATCTAGCTTTGAGGGTAGATGACTGTAAATCAGCTATCGAACTTGCGAGAAATGCAGGAGCTGAAGTCACTGTTGAGCCCAGAGATGTCACATTATCCAGTGATCCACCGATGCAGATCCGTATCGCATTCTTCAGGGGCCCTGACGGAGAGTTAATAGAACTTTTTGAATCCGACCAAACTTGACATGCACCGCATAAAAGGTTCAGCACTCGCACTCACAGACCAAAATGACCTAAACAATATACTGGTACTCGAGTGAATACTAGAGTCAGCTTGCTGCATCGAAGGTGACGGTGAAAGATGACCCATCAGTAGATGGTGTCGAGACGGTCACGAGTGGATTGTTCTGGCGACCATTCATGATGAAATCGCTCGAAGGAAAATCGAGTAAGCTGCCTGTCTTACTTCCGATAATCACATTACAGTTCGTAAATGTAACCGATCCGAAGTCGGATAGCTGGCCTATGCGTCTTCCAATTGATGGCCGCTCAACTATCCATTCCGCACTATTCATCGAGGAGATGTACTGTACACTTGTCTGATAGGATTGCCCATTCGTGGTATCCTGGAGACTGATCGACCATGTACTAGTTGGTGCGTCCTGGAGTTTTATTGAGGCCGTCATCGTGTCTCCCGGTGAGACGCTCATTGTGAGATATACCGGATTAGCTGGCAATAACTCAAACCATGTGGAGTAGGCTGCCTTGCCGTTTGTAACGTCGTATTCAGTTCCTGTCTGGATGAGTGATTGATCGAATTGGCCACCTATACCGATCCATGATGCTGAGTACGAGGACCCGGGGGTGACTGTGAGGCTTGGGACAACCCATGATCCCGAAACCCCCGTCACTATGGCTTGAGGGTTCTTTAGTGACGAGGCAACTGAGTACCCCGACCAATCTACACCCATCACTGTCTGAGTTGGTTGAGGTGTAAACATATGTGGGCGATATTGATATACAATGAACGTGCCCGCGGCGATGGCGATCAGAAAAATCAGTACGAGTGCGATTCGTGTGCTTTTAGATGGCTTGGGCGCCTCTACGATTGGGAGCTGTTCGGGAGGCTGAGCTTCCCCTGTTGCTACCTGTTCGGGAAGCGGGGCTTCACCTGTTGGGGCTCCACAGTAGGAGCAGTAACGTGCGTCTTCCTCTAGCTTTTTGCCGCACTTCTCACAGTATGACATCTTTGTAATCAACTCCCTAAGATCTTATCACCAATAACCTGACCGAAGGCATACGCACGCTTTGTCTCATCTCCATTCGGCCTGAAGATGAAGTCTATGCCACTCTCAACCATCTGGATCCCAGTCGCCTGCATCTCGGTCTCCACAACCTTCTTCGCACCACCAGCCCACCCGTAACTCCCGAAGGCTGCCCCGATCTTGTTAGCCGGTTTCAACCCACGCATGTAGGCGAGGAAAGATGCGACGGTTGGGAAGACGTAATTGTTTAGCGTCGGGGAGCCAACTACAATGGCCTTCGCCTCGAGGATGTCCGCGATGACGTCACTATTCACGCTTGCCCCAAGGCAATGAACCCTAACCTCCACCCCCTTCGATGCTACACCATCAGCTATCGCCCTCGCGAGGACCTGTGTACTTCCCCACATCGTATCATAGACTACTACAGCCCGTTTCTTACTCGCCCCCGAGACCCACCTTTGATATGTGCTCAGAATCTTCCCGGGATCCTTCCTCCAGACCACACCGTGGCTCGGAGCAATCATCTCAATCTTCACGCCCTCAAGCTTCTTGAGGGCCTGAGAGACGCTCCTCCAGAGGGGCATCAGGATGTTAGCATAATAGAGAGTTGCCTCCTGCATGAGCTCCGCCTCATCGACCTCGTCGTCGAAGCGACCGCTTGAGGCGAGGTGCTGCCCGAAGGCATCGTTGCTAAAGAGAAGCTTCTCCTCAGGCATGTAGCTGACCATAGAGTCGGGCCAGTGAGCCATCGGGACGGGCACGAATGCAAGGCTCCTCCGCCCTAGCTTGATGGTCGGTAGTTTCTCGATGGGCGTCGCCTTGATGTCCTCCCCATAATACTTCCTAAGGATGTTGATGCAGCGCTCAGTCGCCACGAGCTCCGCATTCGGGCAAGCCTCCAAGAGCCTCCTGATGCTCCCCGAGTGATCCGGCTCAGCGTGATTCGCCACGATGTAGTTCACCTTCTTAGGGTCGATGACCTCACTGACCCTCAACACCTGCTCCTCAGCGAATGGAGCCTTCACGAAGTCGATGAGCGCCACCTTATCATCGACGACGAGGTAGGAATTGTATGTGGTCCCCCTATGCATGATGTAACCATGGAAGTTACGCGCACTCCAATCCACGGCACCAACCCAGTGAATGCCCTCCCTAAGCTGCGTCATGAGAACTAACCTTCGAGTTTCCGAAGGAAGGAACAAATAAAAGGGTTATGCGCGGGGTACATCAACCTCAAGGAAGTCGCTCGCCACAGTGGTCTCTGGGAATACCTTCACCGCCGCCTCAAGCAGAGGAGCGACGTCTCCGTATCGGCTACTGATGTGCGTCAGAATCAGTCTCTTTACCCCCGCCCTCGATGCGACGCCCGCAGCTTGGCTAGGCGTCGAGTGCCCATCCAGCTTAGCACGCTCAACCAAGTCATCAGCGAACGTGGCCTCATGTATCAACAGATCCGCACCAGAGGCAAGCCTCACAACCTCCTCACTCGGCCTCGTATCCCCGGTGTATACTATGACCCTCCCATATCGGGGAGCATCGGCCACATCCAGCGACTTAATGATCTTCCCAGCAACCTCGACGTCCTCCCCGTCCTGGAGCCGCTTCCAGAGTCCCCCCTTAGGAACACCGATAGTCTGAGCCTTCTCCGGGTGAAACTTGCCAG
>Ga0187878_1000349_pt1 | contig 54825 bp, 45 predicted proteins | sample June2016WEW_17_1_FD_132979 | JGI IMG/M metagenome (GOLD analysis project Ga0187878, IMG submission 132979) | Peatland microbial communities from SPRUCE experiment site at the Marcell Experimental Forest, Minnesota, USA - June2016WEW_17_150 | ecosystem: Environmental > Terrestrial > Soil >... | reverse complement strand
GCGGTAGTATCGCTTAATGTGCTCCCTTTAAAGTTCCGTATTCTCAATGCTTTTGTTTCTTACACAGGATATATAGAGAAAATGTTTTGGCCGGGTCGCTTAGCCGTATTCTATCCGCACCTCGGCCGAAATATATCGGTGATGTATGCCGCGATATCAGCCGGTTTTCTGCTGGCCGCAACTGTTCTTGTGATTCGATTTGGAAAAAATCGCCGATACCTGGTGACAGGATGGTTCTGGTACATCGGAACGCTTGTGCCCGTCATCGGCATTGTCCAGGTCGGCATCCAGGGTATGGCAGACCGTTATAGTTACATTACACTGACGGGTTTATTTATTATCATTGCCTGGGGAGTGCCGGACCTGCTAACAAAATGGCGATATAAAAAAATCGTACTTGCTTCATTGGCGCTGCTGATTGTTTCAACCATATCGATAAGTACTTATAATCAGCTTCGGTACTGGCGAAACACCTTGACTTTGTTTCAGCATGCTATTGACGTGACAAAAGATAATTTTATGGCGATGAATGAATTGGCCTGGTATTTAGCGGTTGACCCGAGAATTACAGCGCACAATCCTCACAGGGCAATACAGCTTGCCGCAGAGGCCTGTAAAATTACCCATTACATTGACATTGGAAATTTGGATACCCTTGCTGTCGCTTATGCCGCGGCAGGCAATTTCAGTAAAGCCATAGAAGTAACTGGAAAAGCCGTGGAATTGAGCCAATCTTCCGACCAGGGAACGCTCAAAAAGGAACTTGAAAACCGGCTGGCCCTGTATAAGGCCGGCAAACCTTATATCGAAAATGAGCAATAAATTGACTAAGTACAGCAGTTTTTGGATTTGTCTGACATTGACGCTTACCACCGTAGCGGTCTATTGGGAGGTATGCAGCTATGATTTTGTTAATTATGATGACCGCGGCTATGTTTATAAAAATCCGAATATCCAGGACGGCATAACACTCCAGGCGGTCAAATGGGCATTTACTACCGGTTATGCTTCCAACTGGCATCCCTTGACATGGCTGTCGCATATGCTCGACTGGCAGTTCTTCGGCCCTAACGCCGGTGGCCATCACCTTACTAATCTTATATTTCACATTGCAAATACCCTGCTTCTCTTTCTTGTCCTAAGGCGAATGACAAACGCCTTTTGGCAAAGCGCATTTGTCGCAGCTTTATTTGCCCTTCATCCGCTGCACGTCGAATCCGTCGCCTGGATTGCTGAGCGTAAAGATGTCCTGAGCACATTCTTTTGGATACTGACGATGTGGGCATATCTGCGATATGTCAAACATCCGAATGTTTTGCGTTATCTGTTTGCGCTGTTAATGTTTGCTTTCGGTCTTATGTCAAAGCCGATGCTGGTAACTCTGCCTTTCGTGCTTTTGCTTTTGGACTATTGGCCCCTTGAGCGTTTTGGGAAGCGGACGATTTTCTATTTGATTCGTGAAAAAATTCCTTTCATTGTTCTCTCGACAGCTTCAAGCGTTATTACTTTTCTCGTACAGCGAAGCAGCGGGTCAGTAGTAACAACTACTGTGATTCCTCTGCAGGTTTTCGTTTCCAATGCTTTTGTTTCTTATGTAAAATATATAGAGAAAATGATTTGGCCGAGTCGTTTGGCCGTATTGTATCCGCACCCGCTCAATAATTTGACAGCCGGACAGGTTGCAGCGGCGGTATTGATATTGTTGGTGATATCCGTTTTGGTAATTCGCCTGGCCGCGAGCCGCAGGTATTTACTCGCAGGCTGGTTCTGGTATCTCGGAACGCTTGTCCCCGTCATCGGCTTTATTCAGGTTGGAAATCAGGCTATGGCTGACCGCTATAGTTATATTACACTAACGGGTTTATTTATTATTATCGCCTGGGGGGTGAGTGATCTTTTGGCCAGATGGAAATATAAAAAAATCGTACTTGCTTCATTGGCAGTGCTGATTGTTTCAACCTTATCGATATGTACTTATAATCAGCTTCGCTACTGGCGAAATACCCTGACTTTGTTTCAGCACGCTCTTGATGTGACCGAGAATAACTATATAGCGCATCTTCAGATGGCCGAATTTCTCTACGAGCAGCAAAGATTGGACGAGGCCGTCACGGAGTATCAAAAATATCTTCAGATAATGCCTAATGACCCTGACGTGCTCAACGCTTTTGGCGTTATACTTGGCCGGCTGGGCAGACACGATGAAGCCGTCAGGTATCTTATCAAAGCTCTGCAAATCAAACCCGATTTTGCTGATGCTCATGCCAATATAGGCTATGCCTTGATAATTCGAGGCAATCTCGATGAGGCCGCGGTGCATCTTGCTAAGGCACTGCAGCTTGACCCTAACTCTGCCTTGGTGCACTACCATTTCGGAAATATTCTGGTACAAAGCGGCAAAATCAATGAAGCTGTCACACACTTCGAAAAGGCTCTGCAGCTGAAGCCGGACTGGGTTGAGCTTATGAATACAATGGCCTGGTATTTGGCAGTAAATGAAAAAACTGCGGTTCGCAATCCAGACAAAGCGGTGAAACTTGCCCAGCGGGCCTGTGAACTTACTAACTATGAGGAACCTGAATTATTGGATACACTGGCCGTTGCTTATGCTGCGGCGGGCAACTTCAGTAAAGCCATAGAAGTAACCGGAAAAGCCCTGGAATTGTGCCAATCTTCCCAGCGGGCAACACTTAAAAAGGAGCTTGAAAGCCGGTTGGTTCTGTATAAGACGGGCAAACCTTATATCGAAAATGAGCAATAAAAGCAACGCGGTCTAATGAGCGTGGTAAAGCTGGCGGTATTTCTGAGGCAGCATTCCGGTGATTTTTATAAAGGCGCGTCTCATATTTGAGGTGTAATGAAATCCTGAGTGGGCGGCTATTTCATCGATTGGAAGATTTGTCTCAATGAGCATTGCTTTAGCGATTTCGAAGTGCGCCTGAATGATTTCATCGTGTACGGATTTTCCGATTAAATCATGGAACTTCAACTGCAGCAGGCGCTTGCTCATGCAAACGTGGTTGGCGATTGCATCGACCTGAAGCGGAGTATTGCCGTTTTCCCTGATATACTTCATAGCTTCTACGATAGTAGGGTTGTCGATTGCGTAGATATCCGTTGAGCCGCGTGTTTCGACATGCGTCGGCTGAATTTCTATGCACTGTCCCCGCATAGTTTCATGTCCTGCTATCATTTTGTCGAGCAGTTTGGCGGCATCGTAACCGGCTTTTTTGAAATTAAACGCGATGCTCGACAGCGGCGGGTCGCAGATATTGCAGATAGCATTGTCGTTATTGACGCCGAGGATGGCGATTTCGTCCGGAATGTTGAAGCCGGCTTCTTTGGCCACATTGATCAAATAGCAGGCAAATATGTCGCAACTGGCCAGTATGGCTACCGGCTTGGGGAGTTGTTTAAGCCATTCTATTAGTTTCTGTTGGCCGGTGTTGAGAGCCGTGTTAATCCATAGTCTGGTAAATGGCGTCATATCATTTTTAAGAAGCACCTGCTTTTCTTTGAACACATGCACATTATAACCCCTCTTGGCCAGATATTGGGAAAAGTGTTCCAGCCTTTCAGCGGACCACCTTGCCTGCGTAAGGCCGAAAAATGCAAGATTTTTGAATTTCTTTTTCAGCAGATATTCGCAGGCCATCTGTGCGACCTCCTGGGAATTCGCGCTTACAAAGGGAAGATTGAGCAAATTTTGTATCGTGGCCACTCCTATCACGGGTATGCCGATCTGGAGCAATTCTTTTGCCTTTATAGTTGTCTGTATGCTTACAAAAGCGCCTTTACAGCCTCTTTCCTTGAGAAACGTCAGTGACTTTAGCGAGCAATCAGGCCAGGTAATCAACTGCCGGTCTCCCTTGTCACGGATGTATTGAGAAATGCCGGCCATCAACCCTTCGGTGTTGTGAGTGATATTATTGTGAGCGAAAGCTATTTTTATTTTCTCTTTCATCTCATCATTACCTTTGTCTGTTCTTTAGTTTTTGCGTGAGCACAAAAGGCTTTCGAGAAAACCGAAGTGGTGAACTATTATATCGATTGAAATGGATTTGTCAACATGCTGCAACTTGTAAGCTGGGATAGCCGTACATCACGCGCCGATTTTCATTTTTGAGATAGTGAATTTCAAATGATTTTTCGCAGGCGCAGCGGCAATATTCGCAATGCAGTATAATCTGGCAAAGAGCATATTTTCTCTTTTTATTTTTGTTTTTCTTGAGCACCGAACCCCATGGACGAGCAAATAATACGGCCTTTGCGGGTGAAACCAAGGGCAAAATTCCCAAAAAAGTAAGAATTCAAAGTATCAGCTGACAGATATCGCCGGAACATCAAAATTAGCGATTTAGCCGGCTTTTTTGGGCCTAAGCATAAAATACATAATTTTTTGTAAGTTCTCGAATTTTATTGCGTTAAAACTGCTGGGCAATTTTAAGAAAAAACAGCATATCTAAGCATAATTAGGAGCTAACCCCTTGATTTTGATGCAGTTACGGCCTTTGCGCGAAATCGACTTTATTAGTGCGCAAAATGGCCTTGTTTTGAATGTTAATTTTTGAGAGAATTGTTTAATGAAGAAGTGTGCCTTGTATATGCGGTGCCTGGTGTGTGCCGGGTACCTGTTGTGAATACAAGTAGAGCGCGCGTATCTTTTATTGTTTTAGTTTTTGGAGGAGATGAGAATGAGAATGGGAAAATGTGTAGGTGTATTATTAGTTGTGTGTCTTATGGCCAGCAGTGCGTTTGCAACTAACAGCTGGACTGCCTCAACCGGCTCTTGGGGCACGGCAAGTAACTGGAGTAACGGAGTGCCTACCGGTACTGAGCAGGTCAAGATTCTTGCAGGCAAGGTATGTACTTTGGATGTTGCTGCGGGAGGTATAGGTATTGGCAACGGGTCTAAACTTACTGTAGGTACTGCCAGCACAGGATTAGCCGAGCTGGATATTACAAGTACTGGATCCGTCACCTCAGGAATAGAGTTCCAAGTTGGCGATGCCGGCAGCAAAAACGGCAAGGTAGTTCAGACCGGCGGAACCGTTACTTTGTCCAGCGGAACCGGCGGCAACACAAAACTCGAAGTGGGATATAAGGACAGTATCGGCTCTTACACCATATCCAGCGGCTCTATAGTTGGAGATGCTTCTAAGAGCCAATTGCTTTTAGGGTGTTCCGGTAGTACAGCTGGTGGAAATGGAACATTTGATGTGCAGGGAATGGGCAGTTCTATCAGCGTTGCGTATCTTTATATTGCGTGCCAAACTAGTTCAGTCACGTATAACTGTACCAGCAATCTCGAATTCGAGATTAATGGCGGCGTAAGTGCAATTGGCGCGGGGAGTGTTTATATTGACCCGACAAATGCAGTTGGCTCAATTGCAAATCTGTACGTTACGAAAACCGGCGCACTTCCAGGTGGTAATATCCTCCTGATCGACAATAAGGGAGGCAGTGCGGTGGGAGGCGCGTTTGATAATGTGGCATGGGGCAGCACTATAACTCTTGGCAGTGTTGCCTATACACTGACAAACCAGTATTGCAGCGGTCTAGACGGAGACAGCTTAACTAATGATGTCGCTTTGATAATTCCGGAACCTGCCACAATTGCATTGCTCGGTTTGGGCTTGCTTGCCTTAAGACGCAACAAAAAGTAAGAAGTTTATCAGAATTCAGAACTCAGGGCCATATTCGATATATGAGTATGGCCCTGAGGCGATTTGGGCGGTCATAGTTGTCTGTATATGCTCTTTTGCAAGTCGAAGAGAAATATTACTGTTGTCAAGGCATCATTCCGGGATTCTTGGATTCTTACAGGTTTTATTTATTTATTATAGTCCGGGGGCCTTGCGTAAATAGTAATAATACTAACAGGTGTTTTTGGTCTGAAGCGGTGCACTTCAGATTAAAATTCAGAATGTATTGTAAATCTTAATTTCTCGGCATATAGGGTTGGCTTTTTGTCTTATGAGGAGGACATAGCTATGAAGAGTAGAATGATATGGATGGCTTTGGCAGCGGTGATATTGGTTTCTACGAACGCGTGGGCGTTATGGAATCCCGATACGGATCCCTGTCTGGTTTTCAACATGAATTTTGAGACTTACAGCAACGCAGCGCATACGACCACGAGTACAGTGCTTGTACCCACCCCCGCCCCTCCCCATTATCCTGTTGGAACGCTGGATTCTTATAATGATGTCAACTATAATGTGTTTGGAGAAACAAGCGCTACCGGTCTCGGTAAGGACGCTAATTTCGCGGCGGTGCATGACTTTTCCGCTGGTGCCGCTGTAGGGTCAGACGGCCCATGCCCCAATGATGTCAGGCTGGTTGTGCCGGGAAATACAGCCATCTTCGACCTTGGCCTTCCGGCAGTTAAGCATACGTGGACATTCTGGTTCAATGCGCCGAGTATCACTGATGGCACTATAATAAGACATGCAAGTAACTACGCGTACTACTACCTCTTTGACCCGGATAACTATAATACGTATAGGAATTACATATGGGAAATACGCATATACGGCGGCAAGCTCACGTTTTATCACAAGAACAACTGCCTGAAGATGGAGACGGCATCGACACTGAGCGATTTGGGGCTTACAGTCAACACATGGCATCATGCAGCCGTTGTAATTGACAGAAGTACTGCTGTAGAAACATCTGTTCCTACAACGCAGCAAAGCTGTAAGATATACATCGATGGTCTTGAGGTGCCTATCATAGTTACTTCTGTTAATACTCTCACTATGAATATTAACAGTTTTTATGACTCGCCTTTATGGATTGGAGCCGGGGAACGTGTATTTAACGGCTTGCTCGATGAGGTACGTCTTTTTACCGGCGACCTGAATTCGGTGCAGGTCAGTCTTCTGTATCAGTGCGATAAAACCCTGCCGATAGCCCTGCTCCCTATTCCGAGGTCTTCGGGTGTGGTTATTGGAACAGGTCTGAGCTGGGTGCCTGCCGGCAGCACGCCTGCGCCTACGGGACAGAGCGTATATTTCGGCACGGATGTGAATAATATGTCTTCTGTAGCGACAGGCAATGGCTCTATGAATTCGGTATCAAATGCCCAACTTGGCGGACTATTAACGCTTAATACCACGTATTATTGGTATATTCGTTCAACCATCAGCGGCAATGATGTGAATGGGCCTCTCTGGTCGTTTACGACCGAAACAGGTAAAGCAATAAATCCATCTCCAATCGACGGTGCGATAGATATAAATGATAGCAATGTTCATTTGTCCTGGACCACTCCTACGACGGCAACCTATACGGTTTATGCGTCATCAGTAAGGTCGCTGGTGGAGTCCAATGATATAAGTGTGCGGATTGCCAATGGTATCTCAGACCCCTGCGTCATCTATGACCCCTGCAGCAGAGGTCAAATCTTCTGTTGGCGTGTAGACAGCAATTATGGCGGCTCAATAGGAACGGTAACGGGAGATATATGGAGTTTCCGCACCAAGCCGTACGAGCTCGTCTTCAACACCGACGATGCCGCGACGACCTATGCTGACCATGCTATTCCGGGTCTGACGTGTGTGCTCCATTCGTCCGGCTGGTCAGACCCTTGTGCCACAGCTACCTTGGATGGTAATGTAGCTGTATTTAACTTCCCGAACGGCTTTAATTACGACAGGCGTTACGACATTGTCGTAGTGCCCAGTGTTCGTCCCCAAGATACTGATATTAACACTTCCACACCGCTTGCTATTCACGTAACAGGTGATTTCTATTTCGACGGCAGGGTGCAGATTGCCGGAGATGATATTACGACTACATCTCAACTTCTTACCTATGCGCGTTCGGGCGGTTTCCCCGGTCCCAAGAACAATCAGGATACGAGTGTTTGGACGACTACACCAAGACCTGCTCCTGCTGATTACTGGAATTCATATACCTTTAATCCGGCTAATAGTACCACGATATTCCATAATCGCTTTGGTAACGATTCTACTCCTAGTGGTACCGCACACTACATTTATGAACCGACGGACGCTGCCAAGAGGGCATTTGGCCCCGGTATTCCGGTAAACCCGCCATATAAAGGCGGCGGCGGCGGCGGTGCCGGCGGTGTCGGCGGCGACAGCGGCCGCGGTTATTACTATGGCGTATTTTCCGGCGGCCCCAGCTATGGCGATAAGGAAGTGCCTGTTCCGTTTGGCGGCAGCGGCGGCGGATGGGGCGGCAGTAGTTCTCCGGGCGGGGCCGCGGGCGGCGGCGGTATTGAGATTGTCACTACCGGCAACGTAACCCTTGACGTTAATTCCCAAATATTAGCCCATGGCGGCAGTCAACTGTGTTCGTCAACGGGCTACCCGGGCGGCGGCGGCGGCGGCGGTTCAGTAAGAATCATTGCCGGCGGCTCTGTTACAAATAGGGGTATTATAGATGTAAACGGCGGCAAAGGCGGCGATGGTTCGTCAGGCAATAATTTAGGCGGCGGCGGCGGCGGCGGCCGTGTGGCCATTTTCTACGGCACCACCTATTCGAATACCGGAACAATCGCAGCTAACGGCGGTTTCAGGGGGGCATGGTATAACGATCCATGTGATCCCGGTCTTCCGTGCGGTCTTGCCAAAAGTGGTCAGAATGGCACTATCTATGTTGTGAACAGTTCGACAGTTTCGCCCAAGAAGGCCTCGGCGCCAACTCCGAAAAACGGCGATAAGACGGTTTACACGGGTCATCCTGACCCCTGTACTATCAAGTTAAAATGGTACTCCGGTTACGGCGGCACGACTGATGTTGTTTACTGCGACACTAACCCGACGCCGACCACTTCGAGAGGTTCGGTTTCCGCGACCCGCGGCCAACATGATGTAAATATGACTGTTTCTTCCGGAAATACCTACTATATGAAGGTTGTAACTGACGGCACCGTCAGCAGTGATATTTGGTCCTTCAGTACGCGTAACTGGCAGTGTCCGCTTGCGGTTTCCGGAGCTTACCCACACGCGGGTGGATTGGAATGGGACACGAATCATGACTGCGTCATTGGTTTTGAAGATTTCGAGTATTTTGCGGATGATTGGCTAAACAGTGAATTGGGCGGATACACGCTCGATTTTAATAGTTTTGCCTGGTTCGCAAATGAATGGAGACAGTGTGCGAACAGGACAGACGGCGGTTGTGCCGGCTTTTAAGCCGGTTTAGATGTGAATGAATGGTTGTTAAACAGATGTCTTTTCAGGATGAGATGATAGGGGTAATGCCATGGAAAGAAAACAAGGTTTTACATTAGTCGAATTGCTGGTCGTAATCGCGATTATCGCCCTGCTCATGGGGGTGCTTTTGCCTGCATTGAACAAGGCCAGAGAGCAGGCCAGGCGCGCAGTTTGCGCCAATAACATAAAGCAAGTTGGAATCGCGATAACGGCGTATACCTCTGATAGCGATAAAATGCCCTATTATGGCGAGAAGTATCAGAATCCGCCTCCTGCTAATGGCCGTGACACCGGAACAATACATCCTTTCGTTGTGTACAGGGATGACCAGAGATTTGGTGATCCTACGACGGGTCCGCTTATCCCAATGAGACTGGCCTGTCTTTATGCTCGCAACTACATAACAGATGGGAAAATATTTTATTGCCCGTCCAATAAGGACCCCACTTATATATATAAATCGTATACCGTAGGCACGGGTATAAACACCGACGGCAGATGGGGCACTTTGCCGCAGGCTTTTAACACAAAAAATTCGTGGGTGCGCATGGGATACTCTTATTATCCGATAGATGATAGTCTCGGAAGCGGCCCTCCTGGTCTGGTGCCGGATAGTTATCTCGGTATATTCAATGTGCCTTTATATACGGCAAAAACATTTACTCAGCTCAGCAAGAATAGCCCGTATTTGACAGATGTTATTTGGTCAAGAGACGGCATAGCTCATAAAGGGGGAATAGACCGTACGAACAATCATGTACAAAATGCCGGAATCAATTCCTTGTTTAAGGATGGGCATGTCAGGTTTGTTGGAGATGAGAAGGTTTCGTATCAGCCTACGCTTGCGGATTCTATTACACAGGGCTCAATTTTCGATAATGCATATTGGACTAACTGGGATCCTGTGGGCGGCAGGCCGTCGGATGATGATGATTGCAGATTTCTTTTCTACGGTGTATTCAAGATGATTAAGCCCTGATGATTTGGTCCGGCAATGCAGAATTGAATCGCCATAGGGGTATAATGATAATGTCCTGGTTGCACGGAACAGGTATTTTCCGGGGCAGGGATGCGCGAGGGGGAAAAGCGAGTGTTAAAGAGTAGTTCAATTTTTGTTTTTTTTTGCCTTGTGCCGGTGTGGGCAGGCAATGCCTTGGCTGTTGACGCCTTCCCCGGTGCGGAAGGTTCCGGCCGTCACGCAACAGGAGGTCGCGGCGGGACAGTTTACGAAGTAAACAACCTCAATAACAGCGGAGCCGGCTCTATCGTCGATGCCGTAAGCCAGCCAAACAGGACGATTGTGTTCAGGGTATCCGGCACTATTCCGCTGGGGTCTGTTATTCTCGAGCCGAAATCCAATATAACAATCGCGGGCCAGACCGCTCCGGGTGACGGCATCTGTCTGAAGGGCCGTATTCATATAAAAAACAATGCGCACGATATTATCATTCGCTATATTCGTGTGCGCGTGGATGCAGGCGCTGCCAATTCCGCCGGCGACGCGATTGATATCGACAGCGGATATAACATTATTGTTGACCACGTCACGGCTTCTTATGCGCGTGACGAAACTATTTCTTGCCAGGAAAATTCCGATCATGTTACCGTCCAGTGGTGCATAATGAGCGAAGCGTTGACCTTTGAGAGCCACAGTTACGGTTCGCTTATAAGGGGTCAATACGGGCAGGAAAAAACATATCATCACAATCTGTATGCGCACAACCAGGGCCGAAATCCGAGGCCCGGCAACTATGTTGACGTTAACTCAGACCTCGAAGGTCTTCATTTCGATTTCCGCAATAATGTTGTGTATAACTGGTCGGGAAGTGTTTCGGGGTATAATGATGATTACACCGGGTTTGTCAGCCGTTATAACTTCATAGGCAATGACTTTATCAGGGGCCCGGAGTCATCCGGCGGCTTTTATGTCTTTCGCGAGAGCTCCATCGATGCCAACGGCTACTTTGCTGACAATGCCAAGAACGATGTCATACCGCCAACTCAGTGGCTTTTGGTTTATTTAAATCCTGATTATTTTACCTCCGGTGATCTGATAATCCGTTATCAAGCTTCGGCTTTAGTGCCGATGGAACCGGTGACAACAACCTCAGCGGCACAGGCCAAAATAGATGTGCTGGCCAATGCCGGCGCAAGTTATCCAAGGCGAGATATAATCGATACCCGTATCGTTAAAGACGTGCTCAACAAAACAGGACACTCCATTTACAATACTGACGCGCAGCCCGAAGGCGGCTGGCCTGCACTTAACTCGCTGCCCGCGCTGACAGACAGCGACCATGATGGAATGCCGGATATATGGGAGATTTCGCACGGTCTGGACCCAAATGATGCCAGCGACCGCAACGGCTATACCCTCGACTCTAACTACACTAATCTTGAGGTTTATCTCAATTGGCTGGTGTCTTCGGTCAGGACGGACATTGTTTATGATGGTATAGTTAATTTTTATGACTTTGCGGAATTTGCCAACCACTGGAATGTATCTACCGGCAATCCGCTTTACAGCAAAAGATATGATTTTGACCCTAATGTTATGCCTAATGGTATGATATCAATGGATGATTTCTTCTATATCGCGCAGGATTGGCTGACAAGCGGCCAGGAATATTAGTCCTGCGAGGAAAATTGGTGAATCATCCATATTCAATCATGACCAAAATTTTAGTCTGAAGCGCAATACTTCAGACCAAAATGTGCCTGAGCAGGCAAAAGGGAGCATTAATCTTATTAACAAGTGCCTCGGAATTTGAAGAGAAATATTTATGACAGGGAAGGTGTTTAAGTTGTCGGTGGTTTTATCTTTGCTGACAGGTTGCGCGTGTAACGCAATCCAGGACAGTAATGCGCCCTGGCAGCCGGATGTAAAACTATCCGGTTTGACCAGGCTTTTTGAGACCGGCAAAACCCGCCAGATCATAGTAAGTGCCGACGGCCATGCCGATTTTAATTCGATACAAGAAGCTGTTGATTCTGTCGGCAAGGGTAATAAAGAAAGAGTTGTCGTGCTGATAAAACCCGGTTTTTATAAACAGCAGGTTCTGATACCCAAAAATAAACCTTTTATTACCTTGAGGGGTGAAGACCCATATAAAACGATTATAAGCTATAATCTTAATCACGATATGAACAAGCCCGACGGCTCAGGTAAATACCTCTCTGATTGCGCGACGCTAATTGTTGACAGCAATGACCTTATACTGGAAAATCTTACCATTGAAAATACTTTCGGTCCTCATCCACAGGCGCTGGCGGCAAGGCTGATTAGCGAGCGTGCCATTGCCGTTAATTGCCGGTTTCTGGGCGGACAGGATACACTGATGGCGAATTCAGGCCGCCAGTATTACGTGAATTGTTTCATAGAAGGCGGCACGGATTTTATTTATGGTTATGCTCAGGCTGTTTTTGACAACTGCATGATACATTCCAAGGCCAACAGTCATATTACGGCCCACGCAGCTTCCGAGCCAAATCTTCCTACCGGCTTTGTTTTTTATAGTTGCCGGGTCACAACGGCCGATGGCATTATGACAGACCTGGGCAGGCCGTGGCGTCCTTATGCAAAGGTGGTTTATTATGATTGCTGGCTTGACAAAGGCATAAAGCCAGAGGGCTGGGATAACTGGCGCGACCCCAACAGAGAGAAAACAGCTTTTTATGCGGAATATAAAAGCTCCGGCCCCGGCGCTAATCCGTCATCGCGCGTGAAATGGTCGCATCAGCTTACCGATGTTGAGGCCAAAAAGTTTTTGCCGGAAAACTTTATGAAACTCGATGGGCATACTATTGACCAGTGGCTTCGGGAAATTCTTGATTTTCGCAAAACAACTGCTCTTAAGAATTAAATATTTATGAAAACCGTTAAGATTGCAATTTTTTGTTTGTTTGTATTGCTTGGTTTTAATAGCGCCTGGCCTGCTCTGGCAGCATTGCCGGCCTTTCCGGGCGCCGAAGGTTTCGGCAGGTATGCTGTTGGCGGGAGAGGTGGCCAGGTTATTGAAGTTACCAATCTCAATGACAGCGGTCCGGGCAGTTTAAGGGCGGCTGTAGACGCCAACGGCCCAAGAATTGTCGTTTTTCGTGTTGGGGGCTATATCGAGCTGAAATCGGTGTTGGATATTACCAAGCCGTATATTACTATTGCCGGCCAAACGGCTCCGGGTGACGGAATATGCCTTAAGAATTTTTATCTTGCTGTGCATGCCGACAATGTGATTGTTCGTTATTTGCGTGTGCGACCCAGCGATATCACAAAAGAGGAATTTGACGCCATCTCGGTTTTTAGTGGCCACAATATTATCATCGACCATTGCTCGGCAAGCTGGGCAATAGACGAAGTGGTCTCGGTAACTTCGAGGGGACCTACCCTGGGCAATGTTACTGTCCAGTGGTGTATGATTACCGAGAGCTTAAATTGCACTGCTCATCCCAAGGGGTGCCATGGCTACGCCTCCTTAATCCGTGGCGGATACGGCAATGGCATTACTTATCATCACAATCTTTATGCTCATCATGAAGGCCGAAGTCCCCGTCCGGGTAATTACGTTGACTTCAAACATGACCCATGCGGTTTAATTTTTGATTTCCGGAATAATGTGGTATATAACTGGGGCGGGAAACACGCGGGGTATAATGATGACGGAAGAAATGAGGCAAATAGTATTACTCATATGAACTTTGTTAATAACTATTATATACAGGGCCCCAATTCCACAGGCAATTATGCTTTCAGGGAATCTACCGCGGGCTGTACTGCGTATTTTAGCGGCAACTGGATGGATGGCAATTGCCCAAAAGATCCCTGGAGCTTAGTTGAATTTGTCGATTTTACCCAGGCACAGAAAGATGCGTATAAACAATTAGTCCCGATACCGGTTGCTCCGGTAGCTGATGAGGACGCCTTAACGGCATATAAGCGAGTTTTAGCAGGTGCCGGCACGGTATTTCCTGTCCGGGATGCAGTTGACAAACGTGTTGTGGGCAGCGTGATAAAAAAAACGGGCGGTATAATTAATCATATAGAAGAGGTCGGCGGCTATCCGACGATAGAGTCCGGCACACCACCTGTCGATAGCGACCACGACGGGATGCCTGATAAGTGGGAGTTGGCTGTTGGCCTTAATCCTTTCGATGCAAACGATGCCCGCAGTGACCGCGATGGCGACGGCTATACCAATATTGAAGAATATATTAACTGGCTGCCGCTGGGAAAGCCGATGCCGGGCAAATTGGCAGATGTTAATAGTGTCCGTGTGGTTGATCCTAATAGTGCTTTGCGGACTGGCGTTAGGCGCTAATTAAGTTCTTTTAGGAATTTTGAAGAGTATTCTGATGGATAAACTAACAGTAGTCAACATAGGCGGCTTTGGCCATTCAGATGCGGTTTTTCGCGATTTAGTTGGAATGCAGGAAGCCGAACTGATCGGGCTGGCTCCGGCATATCAGGGTGAAGACATTTCGAAACCCCTGCGACTTCAGCCGGCTGTCGGGAAGAAGGTATATGATGACTATAAACAGATGCTCAAGGAGCTAAAACCTGATGTGGCAGTAATCAGCACAAGACTTGACCTTATTCCACTCCTGATAATGGATGCCGCCGATGCGGGCTGTCACGTAATAGCTGAAAAACCGCTCGCTTTGGATTTGGCAATGCTCGAAAAAGTCCGTAAATCAGTGAAGCGAAATAAAATTAACCTTATGGCTATGCTGACTATGCGCAGTGACCCTCAATTTGTAGCCGCCCGGCAGGTTTATGACAGCGGTGCCATTGGCGAGGCTGTTTTAGTTAATGCCCGAAAGAGCTACAAATGGGGTACAAGACCCGACTGGTTTGGAGACAAGGACAAATACGGCGGCACAATAGGGTGGGTCGGCATACACGCCTTTGATTATATCAACTATATTACGGGTTTGGGTTTTACCAAAGTTGCCGCGATGCAAAGTAATTTTGCACATAGCGAACGGCCTGCCTGTGAAGATAATTGTGCCCTTGTGGCCGAACTCGCTAACGGCGGACACGCTACGATAAGTGTTGATTATTGCCGTCCGGAAATTGCCAATACTCACGGGGATGACTGGATAAGAATCGTCGGGACAAAAGGAGTGCTCGAGGCAAGCGGCTCTAAAAAGGAATGTTCTGTTATCAGTGAAGATAAAGGCATTTTTCAGTATCCGTTGCCCGACGGAAAAGATAAGATATTCAGCAGGTTTCTTTTGAACATCCTTGAGGGCAAAAGCAATGACGAAATCGCACAGGTTTCCTTTATGCTTACAAAAGTATGCCTGATTGCCCGCGAGGCTGCCCAGAAGAACAAGGTTTTGAATATAGAATAGTAATGGAACAGGCGATGATTAAGTTGGCGATGGTAGGTGCAGGCGGATACGCTTACGAATTGATAAAGCGGATCTGGGATTTGCCCGACAAAATAAAGCTGGTGGCAGTGACGAGCAATCCGACGAGAAAGTCGTCAGGCAGGTCGTTCTGTCAGAGCAAAGGCATTCCGATTTATGATGATACCGACCAGATGATTAAGAATGTCAAGGGAATTGCTGATGTGATTTATATTCCGGCACCAATTCACAAACATTTCAGTTTGACCACCAAGTGCATGGATGCCGGTTTTGATATTTTTCTTGAGAAGCCCCCCGTTGCCACCATACAGGACCTGGATGAACTGACAAGACATGCATTGAAGCGAGGCAAAAGGGTTCCTGTCGCGTTTCAATATTTGTATTCGGAGATTATACAGGAGTTAAAAAAACGGATCGTGGAAGGCCGTTACGGAAAGATAAAACGAGTGCGGGGCATGGCTGGCTGGCCCAGATTTGATACGTATTATAATCGCAGCGAGTGGGCGGGTAAGCTTCGTATAAATGGCGAATGGATTCTGGACGGGACGATTAATAATCCTCTTGCTCATATGTTGAGTGACGAATTGTATCTTGCTTCTATGAAACCCGGCGCGATGGCAGAGCCTGTAAGTGTCCAGGCAGAGTTGTATCATGGCCATGATATAGAGAGCGAGGATACCAGCAGTTTAAGGATCATAACCGATAAAGGCGTTGAGATACTGTTTAATGCCTCGCTTTGTTCCGATGCAAAAATAGATCCATCCATTATTATTGAATGTGAGAAAGCCAGGATTGAGTATGTCGGTTTCTGTAAGGCAACGATAACGCTTGAAAATGGCGAAGTTGACCACATAACTGACGACAATGAAAAACGCATCAACATGCTTGTAAAACTGGCCGAGCATTATGAAAGCGGGTCGCCGTATCCGGTGACTCTTGAGACCTGCAGACCTTTTACGCTGGTGGTAAACGGCGCATTTGAATCGTGTGGCTATCCCCATTCGATTGGCAGGGAATATCTGAGCTGCCGTGAGCAGAACGATCCCAAGGGCGACACGATTAAAACGGTAATCAAGGATATCGACCATGTTTTGCGTGTCGCTCATGAAAAGGGCATTCTGTTTTCCGAAGTGGGCGCGCCATGGGCTAAAAAATCCGGCAGCTTTGATTTGAGGGGTTATAAAAAATTCCCCACCACTGCTCGTTTTGAACGTGTATAGCAAGCAGGGTGTAAAAACCTGTGCGACCGTTAGAGTGCAACGAATTTTGAGCCGCCTGGGTTAATAAATATAGCTTTAATTCCAGCGCTGCCAATAAACTCCTGTAATTTACACTTCGTTACTGCTGCCGGCTTGTGGGTCGGCATTGTTTTCCGGGGGCCTGTGCGCTTGTCAGGCGTTTTTAGGACTGCTGAAAGCCTGTTAAATTTATAATGTTTGCACTTTTAATAAGGGGTATAGGGCTGTTAGAAAGATGGGATTAACGATTGACGGTATGTGGTCGGCGGATTAGGATTTCAGGAATGAAAAAAATAAAGGGTAAACTGGAGCATTCGAAGTCAGCGGAGGCATTCTCGAAGGCGAGAAGGTATCTGCCGGGAGGCGTGAACTCGCCTGTTCGGGCATTCGGCGGTATGGGGCTGAAGCCCTTGTTCATCGCCAAGGCAAAAGGGGCGAAGATTTACGATATCGACGGGAACGCCTATATTGACTACGTCGGGTCGTGGGGGCCGATGATTCTGGGGCACGCTCATCCTGCGGTTGTAAAGGCCATTAATAAAGCAGCGAGAAAAGGGACGAGTTACGGTGCGCCAACGCTGGCGGAAACCGAACTGGCGAAAAAGATACATAATGCGTTCGCGTCGATTGAAAAATTGCGCTTCGTCAGCAGCGGGACCGAGGCGGTGATGACGGCGATTCGGCTGGCGAGGGGCTATAAGCGAAAAGATTTGATTATCAAAATGGCGGGCTGCTACCACGGCCACAGCGATTCGCTGTTAGTCGCGGCGGGGTCTGGTGCGGCTGACCTTCCTTCGCCCGCCGAAACGGGCTACGGGAAGGCAGGCCACTCGGCGCCATCGAGCGCGGGTATCCCCCCTGCCATAGCGGACCTTACCGTAGTCATACCATATAATGATGTTGAGGCGGCCAAGAATTGTTTTTTGGTGCACAGGGGGCAAATCGCGGCGGTCCTGGTTGAGCCGGTGGCTGCGAATATGGGAGTTGTGCCGGCCGACGAGGGGTATCTGCAAATACTGCGGGCCTTGTGCGATGCGGAGGAGGCGGTATTGATTTTCGACGAAGTAATCACGGGTTTTCGCATCGCCCGCGGCGGCGCACAGGAGCTTTACGGCGTGAAGGCGGATATTACCTGTCTCGGCAAAATCATAGGGGGCGGATTGCCATTGGCGGCGGTTGGCGGACAGGCGGCTATTTTAGATATGCTCGCGCCGGCGGGGCCGGTTTATCAGGCGGGGACGCTTAGCGGAAACCCGATTGCTACCGCCGCCGCGAACGCGACGCTGGATATATTGGCTAAGGGTGATTACTACGACAAACTTGAGGCGAAAGCCGGGATGTTAGCTGAGGGATTGAAAGATGCAGCCGCAAGTGCGGGCGTTCCTGTCGTTATCAATCGCGTCGGGTCGATATTGAGCTGCTTTTTTACCGACAGGCCGGTCAGAAATTTTGAGGACGTCCAGTCAACTAATCTCCATCAGTTCAAGAAGTTTTTCGCCGAGATGCTCGCGAGAGGCATATATATTGCCCCAAGCGCGTATGAGGCGATGTTTGTTTCGTTAGCACATTCGAAAAAGGACATCGAAAAGACAATTGAAGCATCAAAAGCCGCCTTCAAGGCAATCGACTGATATGGTTAGCCCGGCAACTTTACCTGTCCGCCGTAGCTCTTAGCGAAGGAGGATTGCCGGGTCATAAAACTTGGCAGGGTTCTTTTCTTGTTCGTGTCGGTTGTCGATTTTGGGATGAGGATACCGCCGGAGGCGGATTTCTACACACTATACGCTCCACGCTGAACGCTGCTTCGCGGTGAAAATACTTGTTTTCTTTCCAAATTAACAATATACTGCAAAAAGAGAAACGCACCTTTACCCCAAAAAGCCGAACTGTCTTTATGACTCGCCTTCAAATAGGGTAATGGCGGTGTTGTGAATTGCGTGTATTGTCTATTTATTGGAGAGTGCGGAAATGCACAAAAATTTGCGGAAGCTCTTGGAAAACGCAGAGGGCGTCTCTGAATTCATTATTGCTGTTAATGTTGACATAAGAGGCTTCTCAGAATTCAGCCAGCGAGTGGAATCACCTGATGCCGCGATGTATATCAAACGAGTATACATGCGACTTGTTGATGAATATTTGACAGATGCTTCTTTCTTTAAGCCCATGGGTGATGGCTTACTACTAACATTTCCCTACAACGAAAGGAATTTGAAGGAAGTAGTCAGAGGTACACTTGCCAAATGTTGGAGCGTAATGAATAATTTTGGAAAAATATGCAAAGATGACCCGATGATCAATTTTAATGTTCCCCAACATGTCGGGATTGGAATTGCAAGAGGTACAGCCTGTCGAATTGTTTCAGGTAAAATAGTGCTGGACTATTCCGGGCACGTCTTGAATTTAGCTTCCCGATTGATGGACATAGCACGACCAAGTGGAATTGTCTTCTCAGATTCGTTAGGAGCAGATTTGTTGGACAATAGTGAGGCAGAAAAATTTGCCAAGGCAAATGTATACCTAAAAGGAGTAGCTGAAGATAAGCCAATACACATTTACTATAGCAAAGAACTTACCAAAATATCGTCAATGCACAAATCACCCTTAAACAAGATAGAATGGAAAACGATCAAACAAGAGAAAAAACTTAGTGAGTACAGTCGTATGTTGGGCGGCTTTAATTATCCGCTAGCAGAGAGACCGACAGACCCAGACGAGATTCTTGTGGAAGCATTGTATCCAAGTGTAAGGGATGGGAAAAAACTTAAGAATTTGGTCCGTATAATGAAACCTGAATTTACATACTATACAGCAGGTGACGAGTATGGCATTCATGTCAAAGAAAAGGGCATTGCGGACAGGGCGAGAAATGCTGGCGTAAAAGACGAATGGAAAATAACGCTTGTCATTAAATATCCTGTTCGAGCAAAATAGACTGTCCGCTTAACGGAAATAATGAGGTCAGCAACCGTTCTTTCCCGCCTACGGCGGGCAAACTTCCACCGTTAGCCATCCCTTTCGGGAGTAGTGGAAAATAATGTAACCCTATTATTATTAAGCAGTTATAAACTAGTGTTCATCTGTGAAATCTGTGGCTAAGCCCCTTTTTTTGCCCATTTCTGGCCTGTTTTTTGCGTGTTTTTAGGGCAGGTCTTTAGTTATAACTTCTTGCAGAATAAGGACTTAAAACAGGACTAAAAAAGTCGTATAAAACACTTGTATGAAATAGTTGTATCATACATTTGTTCACCGATTTCGCGCAAGTGTTTTTTGGCCAATCCGGAAATTCTTGAAATTTTTTTTATTCCTTTTCCCACAAGGACTTAAGTGCATTTCGAGACATCCCCAAAATCGGATTTTTCGTCAAAACCGCGCAAGTTCGCGCCAATTACAGAGGGACGCATTGGCGGCCCGAGGACGGATGGCAGATGACGGAAAACGGAAATGAGTTTCGGACTATTATATTTTGCTCGGCTTAATTTATTTCGGCCAGTTCCGGCAGAATTGCCGGGGGATAACGAAGTTAGCCCTGCGGGCGAGACGCGGGCCCTGCGCACAAATAGTATTTGGAGCAAAGGCCGCGTTGAGTACGCATCGTTGGCCGAAACCTCTGTGATCTCTGTGAACTCTGTGGCTAAAAAACAGCGTAAATCAGCGTTAATCTGCGTCTAAGAAAATCTTAGTGTCTTTGTGTCTTAGTGGTTAAGGAGAGAGAAGAAAATGTCAACTATCACAATCAAAATCCCAAACTGGCTCGACCTAATCTTTGTAAGCCCCCTTCTCGCCTATCGCCTTCTCCGTTATGGCTGCGCCTTCCGCCGGATTTACCTCGGCGAAGGCGAATTCGCAATCCTCGACCTGCAGGATTACTACCGTCTTTGCAATTTCAAATGGTTCCTCAAAGATAAATATGCCCTCAGAAGTTTCAAACTTACCCCCGAAAAAACGCAATTTGTCGCGATGCACAGGGAAATTATGAATTGTCCCGAGGGATTCCTTATTGACCATATAAATAATAATTCTCTCGATAACCGTAGGGCCAATCTCCGCCAGGCGACACGCGCACAGAACACCTACAATAGAAAAAAGACAAGAGTTAAAACCTCTTCGCAATTTATCGGCGCATCTTTTAACAAGAGAATTGGCAAGTGGACCGCTCATATCAGCTATAAAAACAAAAAAATATGGTTGGGTTCTTTCAAAACTGAACTCGACGCCGCGAAGGCGTATGACGAGGCGGCACGTAAATATCATAAGGACTTCGCTCGTCTCAATTTTCCGGAGGAAAATTCACTATCCGCTACCCGCTGAACGCTGTTCGCTGTATACAAAAAGAGGGGCCCGCCCCACACCCAAAGCGGAACCCCTCGATGTCCCTTTGCAGGGACACCTTGAGGACAATTAAGCACTAAGCCCACAAAAAGTCAAGATACTATTTGCATAAAAAAGCAGACATTACAAGGGCGGCCGGGTTTGATATAGTATAGCGGTATGAGACGGGTAGTTGACAAGACGGGAAAAGAATTGGTCCTGCTGGCCGGGGCAATTGCTATCGTTGTCGGCTGTTTCGCGGCGTATATACCGGCGATACAAGGCGGCTTTGTCTGGGACGACGACGATTACGTTACCGCCAATCCCCTTCTGTCGGCTCCCGACGGGCTTTACCGAATATGGTTTTCAACGGATTCCCCATCGCAATACTTCCCGCTTGCCTACACAACGTTTCGGGGTGAGTATCAGTTGTGGGGACTTAACCCGGCGGGCTATCATACGGTAAACGTGGCGATTCACTGTATTAACGCCCTGCTGATATGGGTAATTTTGAGACGGCTCTCTATACCCTGGGCGTGGTTCGCCGCAGCGGTCTTTGCGCTGCATCCGGTAAACGTCGAATCGGTGGCGTGGATAACCGAGCGAAAAAACGTTTTGATGCTGTTCTTTTCGCTGTTGTCGGTTTTGTGCTGGGTGGAATTTGTCTTCGGCGGCAAATCGGGCCGCAAGGCGATTTTGCTGTATGCGGGTTCACTGTTATTTTGTGCTTTGGCTCTTTTCAGCAAGGCGACCGCGTGCACGCTTCCCGCTGCGCTTGTTTTGATATTGTGGCTTAAGCGCTCGCCCGTTACCGTAAAACGCTGGCTGCAAATTGCGCCTTATATCGCTATGGCGATTGGTATAGGGCTTTTAGTGATGTGGTGGGAAAAGCACCACCAGGGTATGGGAGTTGTTAATCTTGGTTTAAGCAGCACGGAAAAAACGCTTATCGCGGGCAGGGCTTTATGGTTTTACCTCTGGAAGCTGATTTGGCCCGTGAATCTTGCGTTTAGCTATCCACGGTGGAACATCGACGCACACTCGGTATGGCAATACGGCTGGCCCGTCAGTTTCGTTATAGCGATTGTATGCGCGTGGCTGTTGCGAAACCGTCTTGGCCGAGGGCCTGTAACCGCCTTACTGTTTTTCCCGGCGATGCTGTTCCCGATGCTCGGGTTTTTCCCTCTTTACACGTTTGTTTATACGTTTGTCGCGGACCACTATCAGTATATGGCGTGTATCGGGCCTATCGCGGTCGCTGCGGGAGCCGCAGCAATAACTTATCGCAAGTCAGGGAAAAATGCCAAATTCATAATCGCCTCGGCGGCGGGCGTTTTACTGCTGACGCTGGGGACATTGACCTGGCGACAATGCGAGGCATACACCAGCAGGGATACGCTGTGGATTGATACGCTGAAGAAGAACGCTGATTCGTGGCTTGCGCACGGGGAATTAGCCAGCTCGTTGTACAGACAGGGAAAACTCGATGAGGCGTTACCTCATCTTGACCGGCTGCTTGAACTTGCGCAGTATGTAAAAAAGATTCACCCGAGGGCTTATTCGGACGCTTATTACTGCAAAGGGTTGATATTCACGGCAAAGGGCAGGCCGGAGGACGCCGCCGAACAATATAAAATGTCGCTTGAAGTCGATGATAATTCCGCGTTGGTGCATTATCTGCTCGCCAATATACTGGCCAGGCAGGGCAAAGTTGAAGAGGCGACGGCGCATTATCGGCATGGCCTTGAGATAGCCAGGGCCAAGGGGGCCAAAAATCTGGCGGAGGATATCCGCCGACAACTGGAGGCGGTTGAAAAACAGAAGGCGGAAAATTGAGATTTCGGATTTCCGATTGCAGATTGCGGATTAACAGATTTCTGATTTATGATTGTTGGTTTACGATTTTGTGATGCGGAAACCGCCTATGGCTGGGAAACGGGGGACAGAGGGCGGATAATATTACAGCTTATCTTATGCGATAAAATACTTGAACATATATACGGAGAGGGGCATAATAGCGGTTACATAAAAAAGGTGAAAATATAATTAACCGCCTAAACAAGCGTGTGTTATGGACTTTGAATTTGAAGACAAACCGGAATCCAAGGACAGGAGAATCCAAATGGGTCAGGAACAGCCAAGAATGAGCAATCTGGTCGATACGACCGATTGTCTCGAAGCGGTAAGCGCAATAAAGTTCTGGAAGAACCTTCTGTTTTTAATCATTCTGCTGGGTCTGCTTCTTGTGCAGGGTTCGTTCTGGGTTATGAATCTGCACTTAGTCAAGGGCGACGGCGTGGTGCTTGGCCCGCCTGCCGGGAGTTCCGCGGCAGGGTCGCCGATGGTAACGGACAAAATCAAAGAGGCCGCCAAACAAATCGCGTCGGATACGAACGCGGCCGCTGAGCCGAATACCAAGCAATCACTGCAGGTGGGGGCGGAGCCGAATCAGCCAGCACCAGTGGAGTTGACAATTGCGCTGCGTTTAAAGGCAAAACACATAGCGGCCATCGTGCGGTTTTTGGACTTTATCCTCATACCCTGTTCGATGCTTTATTGCCTGACGATATTGTTTGCGCTGAAGGTGTCGCTGATTGGGCGATTGGGCGGAATCAATCACATCGCGAGAGCGTTCTTTTTGTCGCTGTTGTCCCTTGTATTGCTGCTGCCGTGGCAATTACTGTTCTCGCCGGTGTTCGCGGGCGCGATGTTCACGCCATCGGAGATGATAGCCGCGTGCCAGGCACAAAAAACCGACCTTGCATACGTATCTATGATTTTGCGATTCAGCGTTTACTGGCTGCTGGTAGTGCTGCTGCTGCTGGCGGCGCAGATGCGGAGTATGCGATGGGCCAAGGCGACACTTCGGCGGCTTGACGTGATGTGAGATGACAAGTCCGTTATTCGTCAAGAGAAAGAAGCCAAAGAAGAACCGCAATGCCATTCTCGACTGGCTGGGGTATATCGGCCTGCGAGTATCGGTCGGCATACTGCAACTATCCAGCGTTGAGACAAACCTGAGATTCGCCCGGTTTCTTGGTCGGCAGTTGTGGAAACATTATGGCCGGGGGAGACAACGGGCATTGGAGAATCTTCGCGCGAGCTATCCCGATAAGAGCGAGCAATGGTATGAGGAGACGGGACGGAAAAGCTGTGAACAATTAGTAATGCTGGCGGTGGACGTGATTTTTACGCCTCGGCTCGTTAAGAAAGACAACTGGCGGAAGTATTCGAGGTTCAAAAACGCGGAACGTGCCAAGTGGATGAGCAAAGAGGGGAAGGGGCTGATTTTCGTCGGGGCACACTACGGCAACTTCGAAATCGTCGGGTATATGATGGGACTTTTCGGGTTCAATGTTTACAGCATCGCCCGGCCATTGGATAATCCGTATATAAGCAAATATCTGTATGGCGTGCGGGAACGGGCAGGACAAAAAATCATCGACAAAAAAGGCGCGGCGGAAATGTTCGACAAGGTGGCGTCATCGGGGGCAACACTGTGCTTTATCGCGGACCAGGACGCGGGCGACAAGGGAATCTTCGTTGACTTTTTCGGGAGAAAGGCGAGCACCTATAAGAGCATCGGGCTGCTTGCGCTTACGAACAATATCCCGATTGTTGTCGGCTACGCCAGAAGAATAGACGACAGGTTTTTCTTCGAGATAGGATGCACGCGGATAATTATGCCGGAGGAATGGGCGAACAAGAAAGACCCGTTGCTGTGGGTTACGGCCGAATACACAAAGGCGATTGAGGAATTTGTCCGCGAAGACCCGAGCCAGTACTGGTGGCTACACAGAAGGTGGAAACATCGGCCGAAAGGTGAATTAGTCGCTCGTGACTCGTGACCCGTGACTCGAAAACGGAGGACGGAAGACAGAGGACGGATAAATGTCCAATATCCAATGTCCAATAACCAATATTGAATCCGCCGAAGGCGGACAAGTCCTAAATAAATCACAAGCACGAATATCAAAACCACAAACAAAAGATGGCCACAGATTGCACAGATTACACGGTTTTTTAGCCGCAGAGGTCACAGAGAACACAGAGAATTTTTCAGACACGGATTTGTACTGATTAACACTGTTTTTGCTCGGCTTGCGTTTCGACTTCGCTAAAGCTTCGCTGGACAGGATCGCCGCGGGGGCTTGTTCTTTACTCAGAGGTAATCAATTATTCTTAATCCCTTTTTATTCTTGCCTTTGGTCGAAATTGGAGGGATAATATAAGTGAAAGAAGCGTAAATGATGGATTTTGCTAATGCCAAAAGTATCAGAATACTTCGGTCTTGACAAAACACAGGCAGAACTCGATTTTGTAAATGTCGAAATATCCGGTGACAATCGGCTTTTTGTTGATCCTTTTGCACTTTCACAGCGACCCGATCCGTTCGGAAAAGCATGTAATGGTATATTAGTCGAGTTCTTCACAAGAGTGGTAGAAGCTATACGTACAGGGAATGAACCATTAGCATTAGAGTTGCTATCGCATTTGCATGAACCGAATGAAACACGCCTAGGTTATTCTATAAATGAACCTCGCGGATCTGGCATAGGCTCTGATCAAAGCCACGACCTTTTTCAAGCCTTAAGGGACTCTTCGGCAGTACGAACAGGATTCATTTCTTCATTACAAGAGTGTGAACTTCTAATTCCGGGAATAAGCCGAGACAAAATTTCAGATCTTACAACCAACATAATTCGCAAACATCTTTGTGAATACACTAGAAAGCAGTGCGATCTTCTGGGTATTCAAACATCGCCAATGCCTCTTCCTCCGGTATTTAATCCCGAGAGTAATCAGTGGGAGAGTCAATATCATCAACTTCCTGTTGTAGAAGGCCTACCATTATTGTTAGTTCCTAAAGTATTTGTAAGATTTATCCCAGCATATAATCATGTCCAATATTACAGATATTATGTTGTAAATTACCTGCAGGCAGAAGCATTATCAGCACATAGTAGTCTGGTAAGAACTCTCAAGAACAGAAAACAAGTTGTCTATAAGAAAGATATTGAGGCAACATTCCCTTGTACAAAGCAATTCCTTTATGATTTTTCCCGTGATCATCCTGAAGTGCTTGAAAGGTATCGTGAAGACCTAGAAGAGATTGAAAGAACTAGTCAGTCAGCAGTTGTAAGCTTAGAACAAGAAAGTGTTATAGCCAGAGCCCTTATTCAGGTGCTTAGAAATATACCTCCGGGCCCTGAACATGCTACGGCGTATCATTCACTGATGATCGGCGTACTTGAGTTTTTGTTCTTCCCCAATTTGCTGAATCCAGAAAAAGAAAGAGAAATCCATGATGGTCGGAAAAGGATTGATATTGTAATGGAAAATGGTGCGAGGGGTGGAATTTTTAGTCGACTTCACCAAGTACGGCACATACCATGCCCGTTCATTGCCTTTGAGTGCAAAAATTACGGTCGTGAGGTTAGTAATCCTGAACTAGACCAACTCACCGGGCGGTTCGCACCTCGTAGAGGTAAAGCAGGATTTCTCTGTTGCCGATCGTTTAGGGATAGAGCATTATTTATAAGACGATGCCAAGACACATTTAGAGATGATCGAGGTTTGGCAGTCCCGCTCGACGACAATTTTTTTATGAGGGCATTGGGGGCAATAGAGTCAGCAAATCGGGATTCGGTGGATGTAATGCTAACAGAAATAATAAATGAAGTCACTTTCTCTTGATGGGGAAACTTTAAGAGAAGAAATTCTGAATGGCAAGATTTATTCGGAGAAGTGATAAATACTGGATCCCCTGCTGCGAGACCAAAGTAGTAACTTCTCGGGGACAGGCGGGGGGATAAGGATAGTGAGTTGTCAAAGATTATTCCAATGGTTGTCTGGATGTGATGGCGTCGGAGAGCATTCGGGAGTTGGCGTATTCGAGGGTTGAGCCGGTGGCGAGGCCGCGGGCGAGACGGGTGATTTTGACGCCTGTGCCTTTGAGGAGCGAGCTGATATAAAGCGATGTGCCATCGCCGACCATATTGGGATTGGTTGCCATAATAATTTCTTCGATACCCCCTGCTTTGACGCGCTCGACGAGCTTGTCGATAGTGAGGTCGGCCGGCTCAATGCCGTCGAGAGGCGCGATGTGACCTCCGAGGACGTGGTAAACCCATCTGCACTGGCCTGTTTTTTCGAGGACGATGACGTCTTTGGGCTGTTCGACGACGCAGATTCGGCTTTTATCGCGGCGGGTATCGGAGCAAATGGGGCAGGTATCGGTTTCGGCGAAGTTGTAGCAGATTTTGCACTGCTTGATTTTGGTTTTGACGTCGCTAATGGCCCGGGCAAGGGCGAGGGCATCGGCGGGTTTTGATTTGAGGATATGGAAGGCCAGCCGTTCGGCGGTCTTCGAGCCAATGCCCGGAAGGCGAGCCAACTCCTCAATTAGTTTATTTACTGTTTCAGTATAGCCAGTCGTCATAAAATCCCACTAATAAATATCAACGCGGAGATTTTACCACGAAGACGTCAGGTCGCAAAGTCATTTATGATTTATGATTGTCTCGAAGCAGTGTCTTGCAAAACTAACGAAGTTCTAATAAAATTCTAACACGATGAAGAAGCTTTTGGTTTTAACAACTGTTTTGCTGCTGATTGGGGCTGCGGGGTGTAAGGATTCAGTGGATCCAAACGAGCCCGTTGGTTTTATTCAGGTCAAAGGGTCGGATACGATAGTCAACGCGGCACAGGAGGTGGCTGAGGAGTTTATGAAGGACTACCCGCACGTCTTTGTGGCGGTTACGGGCGGGGGCAGCGGAGTGGGAATAGCATCGCTCATCAATAAGACCTGTGACGTGGCGACGGCATCACGCGAAATGAAGCCGAAGGAAATAGATGTCGCAATCAAGCACGGGGTAACGCCAAAGGAATTCACGGTGGCATATGACGGGGTGGCGGTGATAGTCAATGAGAAGAACCCTGTTGAAAGATTGACTATCGAGGAATTGCACAGGATTTTCACGGGCAAGGCCAAAAACTGGAAGGAATTCGGGGGTAAAGACCTCGGCATCGTAACAATTTCGCGTGAGGTAAGCTCAGGGACACATATGTATTTCAAGGAACAGGTGATCCAGTTGGGCAAAAAGGAAAACACAGATGAGTTTTCCAATGAGACGCTGCTGTTATCTTCGTCACAGGCGATAGTAGAAGAGGTGGCGGGGAATGAGGGGGCAATCGGGTATCTTGGCATGGGATATGTTTCGGAGAGGACAAAAGCGGTGCTCGTAGCGAAGAACAGGATTGCTTATCCGCCGAACGTAGATAACGTAAAACAAAAAAAATATCCTCTTTCCCGCGGCTTGTATTTTTATACCAACGGCGAGCCGAACGGCGTGACAAAACTTTTTATAGATTTCGCGTTAGGGCCAAAGGGCCAAGAACGGTTCAGGACAACTGGGTTTGTGCCCGTGGGAGATAGTGTTGTCGAAAAGAATTAACGAGTTCGTTATAGAGGGATGCATCAAGCTAAGCGGGCTTGTTGTAATTCTTTTTGTCGCTTCAATATTTTTGTTTTTACTCAAAGACGCGCTTTCACTGTTCGGGGTGCACAGCATAGGGGATTTTCTGTTCGGGAAAAGCTGGCTTCCGATATCGGAGCCGCCGAAATTCGGGATGGTTCCCCTGCTGCTTGGTTCGCTATACGTTACTCTTGGCGCTATTGTTATTTGTGTCCCCTTAGGTGTTTGCTCGGCGATGTTCATTGCTGAAGTTGCTCCGACGCACCTAAAGCATGTTCTGAAATCATTAGTTGAGATTTTGGCGGCGATACCGAGTGTGGTTCTGGGATTTATCGGCATCGTGTGGCTTGGGCCGTATTTGCGAGATACCTTCAAGCTTAGCACGGGTATGTGCGGGCTAACGGGGAGCTTGTTATTAGCGTTTATGGCGTTGCCGACAGTCATTAGTATATCGGAGGATGCGCTGATCGGTGTGCCTAAGGCATTCAAGGAAGCGGCATACGGATTAGGGGCGACACGATGGCAGGCGTTGTGGCGAATTGTTTTGCCCTCGGCGTCATCGGGGATTATCGCGGCGGTGATGCTTGGTATCGGCAGGGTCATCGGCGAGACAATGGTCGTGATGATGGTTACAGGTAATTCGCCTGTGATGCCGAAGTCGCTTTTGCAGCCATTGCGGACGCTTACGGCTACGATTGCCGGCGAGATGGGCGAGACGGTGGCGGGTTCGGAGCATTACTTCGCGTTATTCGCGGTTGGCCTGATACTTTTCATAATAACTTTCATAATCAATTTCATCGCTGATATTTGTCTGCGAAGGGCAAGGAAATGAACGCCGCCAAAGTCAGGGAAAAAATCGCGTTCACGATACTGGGCTTAATCACGCTGCTGATTGTGCTGCCGATTATCCTGACGATTCTCTACGTTGTGAAAAACGGCGCGGGGTCGGTGACATGGGAGTTTCTAAGCCAGTCGCCGAGACATGGGATGAGAGAAGGCGGGATATTCCCCGCGATAATAGGCACGATAGTCCTGATAATCGGCACGATGCTGTTTTCGCTTCCCCTGGGGATACTATCCGCCATATACCTTGTCGAGTACGCGAAGGACAATCTTTTTACCCGGCTGATAAAGCTGTCGGTGGTAAATCTTTCGGGAATACCGTCGATTGTTTACGGGCTGTTCGGGTTTACGCTGTTCGTGGTGTTCCTCAATTTCGGGACGTCTATATTAGCGGGGTCGCTTACGCTGGCGATTATGAGTTTGCCTGTTATTATCACGGCGACAAAGGAGGCGCTGGAATCGGTGCCCTTCACATACAGGGAAATCAGTTTGTCGCTGGGTGCGACGAAATGGCAGACGATTCGATATTGCGTGCTGCCCTACTCGATACCGGGAATATTGACGGGGACGGTTTTAAGTTTGAGCAGGGCCGCGGGGGAGACGGCACCGATATTGTTCACGGTGGCGGCATTTTACCTACCTCGATTGCCACATTCGTTTTTCGACCAGGTTATGGCGCTGCCATATCATTTGTATGTTATATCGACGCAGGTTCCGAATATGCCCGCGAGGTTAAGTTTCGCAACCGGTCTTGTGCTGATAGGGCTGGTATTTTTGATGAACTTAGTCAGCATAATCCTTCGGGCACACTACAGGAAGAAGAAGCAATGGTAGCCGAGGTCGTGATAAAAACCGTTAATCTCAAATGCTCGTTCGGCGAGACGACGGCGCTAACAAATCTCAACATTGAGATTTACGCGAATGAGATACTGGGCATTATCGGGCCTTCGAACAGCGGCAAGACAACGTTTTTGCGTGCGCTCAACCGACTGAATTACCTCAATACAACATATCGGCAAACCGGCGAGATAATTTTCGAGGGCAGGGACATCGAAGAGCTAAGCGACAGCGTATTGCGGAAGAAAATCGGAATCATATTCGCGCTGCCTCAGGTGCTGCCAATAAGTATTTTTCATAACGTGGCATACGGGCCCAAGGTTCACGGCGTGCGTAATAAAGCAGCGGTGGCCGAAATGGTCGAGAAAGCCCTGAAAAAGGCGTATTTATGGGACGAGGTAAAAGACCGGCTTGATATGTCGGCGATGCGGCTGTCGGGCGGTCAGCAGCAGCGGTTGTGCATCGCGAGAACATTGGCGGTAGAGCCGGACGTAATACTATACGATGAGCCATGTTCGGGGCTTGACCCTATTTCGACCGCCAAGGTCGAGGACGCGATGCGCGAGTTGAAAAAGGACTATACGCAGATATTAGTTACGAACAACACAAAGCAGGCGGCAAGAGTCAGCGAACGCTGCGGATTCTTCCTTATGGGAGACCTGGTCGAGATAGAGGAAACCGAAACAATGTTCACCAACCCGAAAGACAAGCGCACCGACGATTATATAACCGGAAGATTCGGCTAATAAAGATATGGACTTTGAAGCGAAAATATCGACGCACAACCTAAACCTGTACTACGGGGACTTTCTGGCCCTCAAGGACGTGCACATAAATATCCAGGGGTGCAACGTTACGGCGATCATAGGACCTTCGGGGTGCGGCAAAAGCACGCTGCTGCGGTGTTTTAACAGGATGAACGACCTTGTCGAAGAGATAAAAGTCGAGGGGAAGATTATTATCGAGGGCCAGGACATTATGGCCCCTGCGACGGATTTGATACATCTGCGGCGAAAAGTCGGGATGGTATTCCAGAGGCCGAATGTTTTCGACCTGTCGATATACAACAACCTGCGATTCGGGCTACGGATACACCGGCTGCTCAAGGACAAAGACGATATTATGCAGGCGATACAAAACGGGCTTGAGCACGTCAACCTGTGGAACGAATTAAAGGACAAGCTGAAAAAGAACGCCCGTTCGCTCTCATTAGAGCAGCAGCAGCGATTATGTATCGCAAGAGTTTTGATACTAAAACCCGATATTATATTATTGGATGAGCCATGCTCGGCGCTGGACCCGGTTTCAACGCTGAAGATTGAAGAACTGCTGCGTGTGCTGAAACAGGAATATACGCTTGTTATAGTGACTCATAATATGCAGCAGGCGGCAAGGGCATCGGACTATACGGGATTTTTGTATCTTGGTCAGTTAATCGAATTCGGCGAGACCGACCAGATTTTTACGAACCCGAAAGAGAAACTTACCGAAAATTATATTAGCGGCCGTTTCGGCTGATAAGGGAGACAAAAAATGCGTGAAAGTTTTAAAGAACATATCATGGGTCTAAACGAGGATGTCGTGGCAATGAGCGAAATGGTAGCGACGGCGACCAGCCGAAGTGTTGAGGCACTCGGCAATCGTGATATTGAAAAAGCCAAACAAATTGTCAATGATGACCTGCTCATCAACAAGAAGCGATGGCAGATTGAGGAGAAGTGCATCAACCTGATTGCGCTTCAGCAGCCGGTTGCTACGGACTTGCGCGAGATTATAGCGGTGCTGAACATCATCACTGAACTGGAACGTATGGGCGATTATGCCGAGGGTAACGCCAAAATAGCGATTATGCTGGGCGGCGAACCGCTTATCAGGCCTTTGATATTTTTGCCGAAAATGGCTGAAAAGGCCAACAGTATGCTCAAAAGGAGTATGCATGCCCTTGTTAGCCGGGACGCCCAGGCCGCGATGGCGATTTGCAACGAGGATGACGAGGTCGACAAGCTTTATGACGAAGCATATCACGACCTGCTGATGTGTATGATTAAAGACCCGACGCTGGTATCGAAAGCGACGCCGCTAATCTGGGCCGCTCACAATCTGGAGCGAATTGCCGACCGTGTTACGAATATCTGCGAGCGAATTGTCTTTTTGGCAACGGGTTCTATGCCGCAGGTAAACGTGTCGAAGTACTGAGCAACCGCCGAATAATTCGGCAAGGTCTATGTTATGACAAGACCGCACCTTATAGCAAAGCTGATATTTGCCGCAATGGGGGTTCACTTTCTCATGCAACCCCTCGGCAGGATTGCTTCATCGGTCATTATGTTAAGTCAAAACTGCCCCCCGGAAACATTCGCCACAAAAATATCTATCATCGCCGCCGAATCAGTAATTACTTTTGTAATATCGCTGATTTTGTTGTTCTGGTCTGATGGCTTAGTGAGAATAATTGCCGGTCCGGATACTGACGAGTGTGCGAAAGTCGATGAATGCTGGGTAATAGCAGGTTTACGACTGGCTGCCTGTTTTTGCGGACTCCTGATTATCTATCATCGCATCGAACTCCTGTTTTATTATATCCCGGCCATAATAAACGGTCCTAACATTTTATCTTATATGACTCTTGAGGGGCAATCGTCGCTGCTTTCAACTAAAACATCTGTGGGAATCCTTGTGGAAACAGCTAAATGGATTTTCGCAATATATCTGATTTTGGGCGCTCCTCATTATGTGCGCCGGCAAATGCGGGTGCTGGCGGTAAAAGAACACAACCAAACCAGCGGAGGCAAGGAATATGAGCAAAAATGAGCTTAATGTAATCGCGAGAATAATGCTGATTGGCGTGGGGTTGTATGTCGTTCTGCAAACATTTTTAACGATTTTGGGAAGCCTCGCGGCTATGCCGTTAGTTGCGTCTGCCGGGATAAAAGCTTCTACGATAATCGGCGCATTCGTGATATATGTCGCGATTGCACTGGCAACAGTATTTTTTCTGGCTCGCTGCGCTAATCGTTTTTCAACCAAAATTGTTGAATATGAGCCAATTGATGATACACAAATTTCCTGGCTTGCCGCGGCATTCCGACTCGTATGCGTAACCGCTGGCATAATGTTCTTATATTGGAATTTATATTCCTCTGTAGGGACCGTGTTCTTTTATATGAGCGTAAAATCCGGACAGCAATCCCCGATGTTGATAAAGGAGATTGCAAAATGTATTGTCCTGCTGGTAATTGGGATATATCTGGCCTGCGGCGCACCTGGTTTTGTTCGCTGGCAGGTGAAGAGAACACTTAAACAGTGCGGTAAAATCGAGGAACAGCAGTCAACCTGACGTTAGACGTCTTCGATATTTGTGATGGTGGCGTCGAGGCCCATAATGACGGTTTTTACGGCGGGGTCGCTGATTATTTCGTTTTGTCTCTGGCTTTTCATTTTGGTCTTGTCCGGGGTCGGCGGGCCATTTGCCGTTCCAGCCGCAAGCCGAAGCTCGATGGCAATGGGGGTGCCAAGCTTTTTGGTCAGAGCTGATTTTATCTGTTCAAGCCGGCCATTGCTTTCGCACATCTGTTTTTGAACAGCGGAAGAGGCGGCAAACTCAAGTATCAAGATGTTGTTTTCAAGCCGAACCGGCTCGGCAGCGATGAGTAATCCCGCAGTGCCGGGGCCAAGGGTTTTAACGATATCCTGCCAATTGTTTTTTATTGACTCAAGTCCGCTAATTTGCGGCGAGCGTCCCTGCGGCGGAGGGGCCGGGGGTATGGCGGCTGTGTGATGTTCAGTAGTTACTTTTTTTTTATCCTGTGGGGGATTTGATTGTGAAAGCAACGAGTCAACATTGATGAAATGCTCGCTCATCGCCAGACGAAGAATGGTCGCTTCGAGAAGAGGCCTGGCGGACTCGCTGTTTTTCATTGACCATCGCAATTTTTCGAGGGTTGTAATGCTATAGACCAGCCCGGCTATATCGAATTTTTCCGCCAACTGCTCGGCTCGTTTTCTCTGCTGCTCGGTGAGAATCACAAGTTCGCTTTTGGCTCCTGCCGCCTTAACGACCATCAGGTCCCGCATATAATCGACGAGGGCATCTGCAATCTGGACTTCGGTAAGGCCCGCGTTAGTCAGCTCTCCTGCCGCGGCAAGGGCGTCTGCCGCATTTGAGTCGCCTATCGCGGCAACAAGGCCGCAGACCTTTTCGCTGTTGGGGCAGCCGAGATATTCCTCAAGCAAATTCGCGGTAAGCGGCTGAACGCCCGTGCTGATGAGACGATCCAGCAAACTGAGGGCGTCACGCATCGAGCCATTGGCGAGTTTGGCAAGGGCGAGGACAAGGTCTTCCTCGTATTTTATTTTCTCCTGGTCGAGGACGGATTTGAGCTGTTTACTGATAAAGGCGGGCGATATATTTCTGAAATCAAACCGCTGGCAGCGTGATTGAATCGTCGCCAATACCTTTTGCGGCTCGGTTGTGGCAAAGATGAATTTGACGTGGCTGGGCGGCTCTTCGAGAAGCTTAAGAAGCGCGTTGAACGCCTCGGTGGTGAGCATGTGAACTTCGTCGATTATGTAGATTTTGAATCGTGCCCGTGCCGGCCTGTAAACGGCGTTATTGATGAGGTCGCGGATATCGTCTATTCGCCGATTTGAGGCGCCATCGATTTCGATAACGTCGATATCCTCGCCGAGATTGACCGCTAAGCAACTGTCGCATTTGCAGCAGGGTTCAGCCGTTGGCCCGTCGGCTTTGAGGCAATTCAGGGATTTCGCCAGGATTCGGGCCATTGTGGTCTTGCCAATGCCTCGCGTTCCGGTGAAAAGATAGGCGTGGGCTACCCTGTTGGTTTTTATGGCGTTTTTGAGGGTCTGCGCAATCGGCTCTTGGCCGACGACGTCGTCAAAGGTTTGCGAACGATATTTGCGCGCTAAGACGGTATATGCCATAAAAAAAGATCGGCCGGGTTTGCCACGGCACGGCCAAACACCGCGTATGGCTGCTCGGTTCCCCGCCTGACCAGGTTAACGGGTCGGTCTGCATGGGACCCGGCCGGTAAAATGTATTTACTACTTTCAAATTAGAATTTACTATTCATCTGATTACAGTATAACAAGTTGTCCGAAAATTTCCATAATTTTCGCTTGAACAATTTGTGCCGAAAAGCTAATAGGATACTATGAGTTGAAACAATGAAACCGGATATGGGAGACAGGTATGAAAGTTCGAATAGAGGATACCTGCACGGCTTGCGGGCTATGCTGCGACACCTGCCCGGAAGTTTTTGAAATGGGGGCGGACACGGCGCAGGTAAATGCCGAAGATGTGCCGGCGGAACACGAGGACGCGGTTCAGCAGGCAGCGGACGAATGCCCCGTCGAGGCGATAGTCGTCGAATAAATCACTCCGACAGTTCTTTGCTTCTGTTGCGGGCCGCAGTCAGGGCGTCGGTAATCAATTGAGGAAAATTCTTTGCTGCAAAGACCTTCAGGGCCGCCTCGGTGGTTCCGCCCGGGCTTGTTACCTTTCGGCGAAGCTCGCTTGGGCTTTCGCTGAATTTGTCCCTTTCGGCGGCGAGTAACGCTGCGCCCCTGGCGGTCTGAAGCACGAGGATTTTCGCGATTTCGGCAGGCAGTCCCATCTCATTGGCAATCCTAATCATTTCTTCCATCAGGAGGAAAAAATAGGCGGGGCCTGAGCCGCTGACCGCCGTTACCGCATCAATCAAATCCTCGTTATCGACAATGACGGCCTTGCCAACGGATGAGAATATTTTCATTGCCCTGTCCATCATCGGCCTTGCCCTGTTGTTGGCGAACATCGCACTTGCCCCTTCGCCAATCAGGGCCGGCGTATTGGGCATAACGCGGATTATGGGCTTATCGCCGAGCGAGGTGGCGATTTCGGCAATCTTTACACCCGCCGCTATGGAAATAGTAAGCGTGCTGTGCCTTACGGCCGATTCTATCGCCATTAATACATTAGCCATATTCTGGGGCTTGACGCTCAAAATCAGGACATCCACCCCCCCTGCCAGTGCGGCACTGTTGGCCACCACCTGAACGTGGTATTGCCTTGTAAGGAACTCCAGCCGGTCGGAGCGGATGTCGTTCACAAGGATATTCTTCGGCTTGCAGAGATTTGCTTTTATGATACCCTTTATCAGGGCCTCCGCCATATTACCCGCGCCGATAAAACCAATTGTGTCCATAATTCCTCCTTGCTGTAACCAAGGCCTGAATTATAATCTCTCATATATTTTCAAACGTATAATATAAACACGTTTGAGGAGAAAAACAATGCAAAAGCAGGTTAGTTTCGAGCAGGCATACAAAACGAAATACCCCGAACAGGTCGTTATTGTAGTGGCAAAAGACAAAAACGGCAAGGCCAACCCCGTCACGCTTGGCTGGACGATGATTGCCTCGTATGAGCCGGCGATGATGGCGATAGGCGTCTATAAAGGCCATTATACCGTCAAATGTATCCGCCATTCGAGGTGCTTTACGCTTGTTTACCCCTCAAGCGATATGGTCAAGGCCGCCCTCTTCTTCGGCTCGCACTCCGGCCGGGATACCGATAAACTTGCCCAATTCCCCTGCAAAACCTCCCCTGCCAAAAAGATTGATTCGGTTCTATTGACCGACGCCGTAGCAAATTTTGAATGTCGATTAGTTAAGCAGATTGCCACGGGCGACCATATTACCTTTGTCGGAGAGGTCGTTTGCGCGCATATAAATAAAAAACCAAAAAAACGCTTGTATTCCCTGGGAACGGGTCACAAATTGGGCTCTGTAAAATAGGCGTCAAATACTTATGCTTGAAAAGGGACTTGTGCAGATTTATACAGGGGACGGCAAGGGCAAAACAACGGCGGCCCTGGGACTTGCGCTACGCGCGGCAGGCCAGGGCAATAAAGTTCTCATTTGTCAATTCCTTAAACCCCCCTGCTTAAATACCGGCGAACGCGTCGCGTTATCATCGCTGCCATCAATAAAAATCGAGTCGCTGGATATCCCGTGGGACATGGCAAAATCACCCAAAAACCCCAAGGCGATATCGGCCGCACAGACAGCCATTCACGATGCGATTGAACGACTCGCCAAATCGGCTGCTAAACGGGAATTTGATGTTCTGATTCTCGATGAGATTGTGTATTGCGTTTCAAAAGGTCTGGCGAAACTGGAAGATATCAAAACCCTTGTCGAAAGACGAGACAGCCGCGTCGAGATTGTTATGACCGGCCGAGGGGCAACACCCAAATTGATTGCCTTGGCCGATTTGGTTACCGAAATTAAAAATATCAAGCACCCGTTCGATAAGGGCATTGCCGCAAGACAGGGGATTGAGTTTTAACGATATTTGCCGTTGACTTACAGGCATTGGCGGAGGAAAATAGCCGCACAGAGATTTAAGGCCGGCGCAATTATTTTAGGAGGACATAAATTATGATGGCTAAAACACACTCAACCACAGCAATAGTAATATGGATTTTATTCGCGGGATTTCCTTTCCACCCAGAAACAATCAAGGCCGCAGACCAGCCGGATGAAAAAATCATGGAGGAACGGCTGAATTCGATGCAGCAACTGAGCAAATTAGGCGGCGCGATTATTATCTATGCTGACACTCATGAAGGAAAATACCCGAAAAAACTCGACGAATTAGCGTCATACCGCGGAATTGACGCGGAGTGGCTTATAAGAAACGTGAGTTATATCGGGTCAAATATGACCAAAGACACACCGCTGAACAAACCTATCGCGTACGACAAAACAATGCGGTCAAAAGGCGGCGGGACGGTTGTTTTATATAACGATAAGCATGTTGAATTCGTGAAGCCGGACAAGTTCGTTACAATGGAAATACCTCAAGCACAACAGGGGCCGAACAACGAAAAACAAGAGACAAACGCGGGCCCGATTGTTGTGAAGGTTGTCGGGCCGGACGGAGAGGTATTAGGGGACGTGAGGATATATCAACGTTATTCGCTGAACGATGGACAGCAACAGGGAATGGAATATATCTCCGACGCAAACGGGCTGATTAGTTTGCCCGAAGAAAAGATATTCGAATATGACTGGCAACGAAAAGAAGGCGTCGTGCTGTATGGTCTTTATAAGAATAAACTTGCCGGTTTTCTGGACGTCGGCACAGTTGACCTCGGTAAAAAGCTTGAAATGAAACTGACGTCCGCCTGCCGGGTTTACGGCAAAATCAAAAGCACTGATTTGAAGAACCTGGGACAGGAGGAAAACGAAACAGTCGCTCAGGTTAACCGGAATACCTGTGCTTTAGTGGTTTTAAGCAAAAACGGTGAATTCGAGTTTTTCATGCCTGAGGGCAAATATATGCTGTGGGTGAACGGCAGAAGAACATACCCCAACTATGAGGATTTCAATGTTGCGGCAGGTCAAAAAGAGATTGAAAAGAATTTTGACCTGCAGGCGGACCGCCTTGCGTATCTGACTGGAAAAGAAGCCCCCGAGCTTCAAAAAATCAAGGGATGGATAAACAGCAAGCCGCTTACGCTGACCGAGCTTCGCGGCAAAGTGGTATTGCTGGATTTCTGGGGGACATGGTGCGGCCCGTGCCTGTTCGAGATGCCGAAGCTGATTGACCTTCACGAAAAATACCACGACAAGGGGCTTGTTATCATCGGAATCCATAATGACGTTATGAATTCCGTAAAAGACCTTGAAAAAGAGATTAATAAACTGAGCAAAGAACGCTGGGAGGGCAGGAAAATACCGTTTGCCCTTGCGCTCGATGGCGGCGGGAAATGCAAGATTGAGGGGACCAAACTGACATGTGAAGGCGCAACAACCGCGGCATACGGGATACAAAGCTGGCCGACAATGGTGCTGATTGACAAACAGGGCAAAGTTGTCGGCGACTTTTACCCCGGCGGCCCCAACAATGAACTGCTGGAAAGATTGCTAGCTGAATAAGTAAACGATACGCCGTGATGTACTTAACCGGCCGCCCACATCGTTCAGAAACCACCGTTTGATTTTTTGGAGGATTGTGCTATAATACTTCCCGGAGTCAAGGGTGATAAATGGTGGTAACTGCGATGAGTAATACGGAGACAAGCGGAATCCTGCTGATAGGCAATTCCGGCACGGCGGTATTTGGCGCCGCTCCGACCGGCAGGCCTGCGGTTCAGGTCTGCGGCAATATACACGACGCTATTGAAACCACTCGAAAAACCCGTTTCACCGCAATCGCCGTGGTAATGAAGGGCACAGCGACCAATTTGCGAGACGGCCTCGCCCTGCTTAGAGAAAACACAAACGCGAAAATCCTTCTGCTTGCGCGGATGTATGAGGAGCCGGAGGCGATAAAGCTGGTCGGGAGCAACGGGGCCAGTTTGGCTGATGATTACATTATCTGCCCAGTTCAAACAGAGCGGCTTTATAACGTGGTTTGTCGCGGCCCGCTTATGGCTGTGGCCGGAAAAGAAGCGGCCATCTCAGATACGACTCTTCAAGCAAAGATAGGCCGGCTGGAAAAACTGGCGACCGAGGACGATTTGACCGGTCTGAAAAACAGGAGGTATCTGTGGGAATTCGCAAAACAGATAATCGCACGGGCAAAGAAAGATAACGGGCGAGTAACTGTGCTCATATTCGACATAGACGATTTCAAGCATTATAACGACATTTACGGCCACGCGGCGGGCGACGAGGTGCTCAAGCAGGCGTCGCTGCTGATAAGGCGATGCTGCCGAAGACACGACGTGGTGGGCAGAATAGGCGGCGACGAGTTCGCGGTGGTGTTCTGGGACGACCCGAAATGTCCCCAGCAGACAACGGGCAGCGAGAGACGTTCGTACACGATGGACCACCCCGGGGAAGTGATATTCATAGCAAAGCGATTCCGCAGAGAAATTGAAAAGACCGACCTGCGGTTTTTAGGCCCGGACGGCAGAGGTGTGCTGACGATAAGCGGAGGGCTTGCGAGCTTAAACAGGGACGGCTCGACAACCGAGGAGCTTTTCGAAAAGGCCGACCAGGCACTCCTCGAAGCAAAACGCAGCGGCAAAAACAGGATATACCTTGTAGGCCAGCCCCAAAACGACATCGATAAAATTGAGTAGCTGCCCTACGTCCCCAGAACAATCGTCTCGGTTTTACTGATGAGTTTATACCTGATGCCGCGCCAGTGAATCGTCCTGCCAAAGACCGAAGACAATATCAAAATGAGCATAAGCGGCGACCAGAGCCAGAACAGCATAATATCAGCAATTGCCGCGATTTTCAATCTGGGCCAGTTCTCCGCGAGCAATTTACTCGCCATACTTTGTCTGAGTATCGCCCTTGTGAGCTGCATGATAAAAAACAGGATGGGGACAGCGGTAAAAAGCCAAATGTGATGATTCTGCGTGATTCCGGCGTAAATCGCCAACGCAGCACCACCCCAAAGCCCAAAGACCGAATAGACGCTGCTGAATAAACCAAATGACCACATCAGCGGCGCATAGACCTTTGTGATAATGAACTGTCTGCGACCGAACTCAAAAAGTTTTGTCCAGGTGGTAGATTCGGAGGTAGCAACAAGGCAGCCGGGGACAAACTCGACTTTTTTATGAGCATTTTTCACAGCACAGCTAAGCGAAAAATCATCGCTGAGTGCCTTTTGCCAAAGCTTTTCAATGCCCAGCTCTCTGAACACCTGCACCCGAATCGCCATTGAACCACCCCAGGCATGGTTGAAAGGCGTGTTACCCATAAGCTGGGCAATCTTGGCGTTTATGGCTGATAAGGCAAGCGTGGCAAGGTTGCCGGTTTTGGGAACAAACCATCGATAGCCGGTGGCTGCCCCTTTTGTTTCGACGAGCCGAAGGGGATATACCAAATGACGCAGCCAAGTCGGCTTGACACGAATATCCGAATCCGCGAAGGCCAGCACCTGAATATCTTCGGGAATCTGGTGATAAGCATACAGAAGGTTATGGATTTTCTGGCTGCACTCCTGCCCTGCCCCAGAAACAAGCACCTGGACGTCGCCGGCTTTTGTGCTGCCGGCCAATTTATCCTTCAACCTGCACAATGATTCGTATGCGGGGTCGGCCTTATCCTCTACAACAAACCACAGCAGATAATTTTCGTAATCCTGCGTGTAAAACGAGGCGATATTCTGCTCGAAGTCGGCATCAAGGTTTTTGCAGGGAATAATCAGCACGACGGGAGGCGAGTAACGCCGGCGATCTTTATTATATTTGGCCAGCGCGAAAAGGTAATTTTTCAACGGCAGCGCCGAAAAAAGCACCTGTGAAACTATGAGCATCCAGGCAACATAAACATACCAGTCCATATCGCCGGATTATCGTTTACCGGCTGGCTCGCTGTCAATCCGCATCTGGAAACCGGTTATCTTCTATTTCCCCACCATCCAGTTATCGGCAAAAACGGCAAAGTCAAACTCATTGATGACGCCGTCGTTCGGCTCGGCGATATCACAAGCCGGGTTCCAGTTCGGCTGCCCTGAGCTGGTCAGCCATGCGGACATAAAAATAACAAGGTCATCGTAGTCAACGTCGCAATCGGAATCGAAATCCCCGACAAGCGACGTCTGGCTCGCAGTATTGGCGACTATCTGAACATCGTCGATACCCCAATAATATTCGTGGTTGGCATTGTAGTAATGCCAGCGAATCTGCACATTGGGGTCGCCGTCCGCCTGGAAACCGGACAGAGCAAGCTCCACCAGCCCCTGGGTATCGGCTCCCTGATACCTCGCTGCGTTCTGCCATACTCCGCCGTTTACACGAATATCAACGTCGCAAATCTCGGTGGTCCGGTGGTGGAAATAGTGCTTGAACCTTAGCTTGACATTAGTCAAACCCGTACAGTTAATACTGTATGTTATTAACTGCTCATTCATATCGACCCTGCCGGCGTAGCAACTATCCACAATCATAAAGACGCCTGTCCAGTTCGAGTTTGTTCGATGCCCCGGATTGTCCGAACGCCACGTATCTGACGAACTGCCGCCATTTACAATTGTCCAGCCGGCCGGCAACCCCGTATCAAAGTGTGTTTCATAAATAACCTGAGGGGAGGGCGGCTGAACAGTTATGTTGATAGTAGCAATATTCGAATCGCCGCCCGTTGGCGCGGTGCCGCCGTCATCGGCCAGGAATTGGAAACTGTCAGAACCTGTATAACAGACAAGCGGCGTGTAAATAACATTATTGCCGTAGTTGGCCAGCGAATATGGCACAGTATCGATACTGCCAACGCAGGGGTCAGCCAGCGTTCCGTGACGAGGCAACGATGTAATTATATAGGTAAGCATACCCGGCGGGTTGGGTTCACCATCGTCAATGGCCTGCAGGGTAATCATCTGGGGCACTCCTGCTTCCGCCGTAGCATTTGAATCCGATGCAACAGGTACCGGCCCTACCGATGTCCCCGTCAAGTCAACCGCCCAGCAGTTACCTGACGTCGCGTGACTATCCTGGGACAGGCCGGTGCTTACAACCTGACTGGTAAATAAATGATAACCTGTCTTTGCGGCGCTTACCGCATAGGTCGAATTTGACGGAATCCTGGCGATAGCGTAAATACCGTTGGTGTTGGTCGTAGCGGAATACGTAGTACTACCCTTAGTCGCTGTCACCGTCGCGCCGGCAATCGGCAAATTTGTGTCGGACGCCAGCACCCGTCCGCTGATAATCTCGCCTGAGCCGCTCATATAGATATTATATATTGCGCTATCCACAACGTCGTATGTATAATAGGCATCGATGTTCGGCAAATTGTACCACGCGTCGCTGGTTCCTGCCCATCCAAGATTCAGATGATGATACAGCGTAGAACTGTTGTACCCATACCCGTCGGCCACAATAGCGTGCCCGTCGCCGTTGGAAGAATTGTGAATACCAAGTATTACCGGGTTACCCCAGTCAAGATTTGGATTAATCATAGCGTTTAACGCGGCGGAGCCGATGTTCTTGTCACTGTTATAGCCATATATCGAGTTGCTGTATCCGAACGTGTTAGTCATTGCCGTATCGGCGTCATTCATATACGCGCCTGAGCCGCCCGACGCATATTCCATATGAACGGCTACTCCCGCGTCGTAGGTTAGTGCGCCAATTGCCTGTCTTTGTGTCAGCGTCGTGCTGCAATCCGGGACAAGCGTCATATCCATCCAGCCATAAGCGCCTCCCGAACCATTGCCGCCCCGCAAACATTTTGTCAGCGGACTTCCATTAACATATATCGTAAAACAAGATGTCCCCACGCCTGTCGTCGGGTATTGCCAAAACCGCATATACTGCGCCATCGCCGTAGCAACACAGCCGCAGGGATAATTGCTCGTGTTGCCATCGCCATAAGGCGGGACGTAATAATTGTAGCAGGCGTTTGAGCAAACGGTCGTCTGGCTCCACTTGCTTTGTAAAAGCGGCGAAACCCGAACATCTGGAACACTGCTCGATGAAGTCAGCGGCGACGATGAGCCGGCTGCTTCTCCGGCCAGTTTTTCCCATTTGCCAAAGGCATCCTCCCCCGAACGGCGTATGGCTGCCTCCTGTTGCGTAAGCCCCACTCTGGAACGTATTTTTTGCTCGACCGCCCTGACCGCGTTAACCCTGGCAGGCAGGTCCCGGCTGACTAAAGCACCTAATGGATTGCGGTCCGACGGGTCATAGCTGCCTGCCGACGCAAAACCAATTATCGGCTCAACAAGGTCATCAGCGGAGACAATCACAAATCCGTTGGGCCGAAGATAAACAATGTAGTAAATGGGCTGGCCGTTGGCATCCGCAAATGTTTCAACGCTGTCAATCTGACTGCCAAGCCGGCTGTTCATAGGCCTTGGATGTGCCGCCACCCACGCTCCGGTCAGCTTGTGCGCACGTTCCGCCGTCACAGGCGCTGCCGACGCTGCGCCACACCACCACCAAAACAGCAAAACCGCTGGCAGAATTGCCAACAGAGGCAAACCAGCGGGTTTATGCCAACGCGTCATCACCATTATTCTTTCCTTGCATTCGCGACTATTCATCCACGTTGCGACCCCTCCGCTGCGGACAGGTCGATTAATGTATTATAGTAAAAGGCATTGTAATTGGTCAAATATTTCAGGACGCCCGCAGAAACCGCCGCAAAAACACGATTTTTCTTGCAAAAACCGGCTACCCGTTATATCCTTTAGCGATGATTTATTGGGTCGGTGCCCGAGTGGCTAAAGGGAGCGGACTGTAAATCCGCTGGCGAAAGTCTACGGAGGTTCGAATCCTCCCCGGCCCACTTTTCTCTCGCGTTGTGCCAGCAGTATTCTGCGTCGGTGCACCGTGTTCCGCCGGCCTGAAAATACAGGTTGTCGAAAACCCCCAAATACTTATAATAACACCCCGGCAAAAATTATGACCCTACGATAAGGAAAGGAGAATATATGACTGGATGTCTGGTCTTAGCAAGCACATTGGTATCATGGGACTGGTTGGCAATAGGTATCTATTTTGCCATAATTTTTGGGGTCGCATGGTGGGTTGTTAAAAAACGCAAAGACACCGCAGCGGATTACTTTCTCGCAGGACGTAACCTCGGCTGGTGGGTCATCGGGGCATCCATTTTTGCCTCCAATATAGGTTCGGAACACATCGTCGGCCTGGCAGGTTCCGGCGCCGCCGACGGCGTAGCTATGGCGCATTATGAGCTGCACGCATGGTGTTTGTTGACCCTGGCATGGGTTTTTGTGCCTTTCTACTCACGTGCGCTGGTATTCACGATGCCGGAATTTCTCGAACGACGTTTCTCCACGAGTTCGCGGTACGTCCTTTCTATTGTTTCTCTTATCACATTTGTTGTCTCGAAGATAGCCGTGGGCATTTTCGCCGGCGGCGTCGTTTTTGCTACACTGCTTCCGGAAGTACATCTTTATCTTGGAACAGCCCAGATTAACGAATCCTGGCTACGAACGGTTCTGGAAGTCCTGAAGATTTATCAGCCAGCTACCGGCGTGTTAGATATCAACAGTTTCTGGATAGGTTCCGTGGCAGTGATTGTTATGACGGGTCTTTACACGGCACTTGGCGGTATGCGAGCCGTGGCTTACAACGACGCTGTACAGGTAATAGTCCTTATAATTGGTTCGGCAACATTGACGATTTACGGCCTGGCGAAACTGGGCGGGTGGAGCGAACTTCGCCATTTTTGCGGCTCAGATATGTTCAACTTATGGAAGCCGCTCATCCCGCCGGGTGTTGAGGGCACATGGGCGCCGGTTTTGGAAAAAAACGCCACCGGCCAGATCGTCAAACAGGCGTGGTATTTTAACGGTTACTACCCCTGGCTGGGCATGTTGTTCTGTGCGCCCATTATCGGCCTGTGGTATTGGTGCACAGACCAATATATAGTTCAGCGGGCATTGGGAGCACCAAATGAGCAAACGGCTCGCCGGGGCAGCATATTCGCGGGCTTTTTGAAGCTGTTTCCTCCATACCTGTTCATAATTCCTGGTATGATATGCTTTGCGCTGGCCAAAAGCGGGAAAATTCCGGAATTTGCTGCAATGGTAACTCCTGATGGCAGATCGGTTCCCCACGCGGCGCAGGCGGCATTCCCGATGATGGTAAAATATCTGCTGCCGGCCGGTTTGCGCGGATTAGTCGTCGCGAGTTTGCTCTCTGCGCTAATGGGTTCGCTGGCGGGAGTATTTAACGCCTGCTCAACACTGTTTACCGTGGATCTTTACGAGAAATGGAAACCAGGCGCCTCGCAGCATCAGTTAGTGCGGACGGGCCGTATTGCCACCGCCGTTATGGTGCTTATCGCGCTAATGTGGATTCCGGTAATCCAGGGCGCGCACGGCCTGTACAATTACCTGCAAGCGGTGCAGGGTTATCTGGCGCCGCCTATTTTCGTGGTGTTCTTCTTTGGAGTGTTCTGGAAACGACTAAACGCCAAAGGATGCTTATGGGCAATGATAGTAGGATTTGCGCTTGGCGTGTTCCGAATGCTGGTCGATACACCTGTAACGATGGGGTTATTCGGCTGGCTCGATCCGGAAAAAACAGTCGCGCAGGGATATACGACAGGGTCATTTTTCTGGATAATCAACAACATCTATTTCCAGTATTTCAGCGTGCTCATTACAATCGTATCGATTATCGTGATGATCGCAGTGAGTTATATGACGCAAAAGCCGGATTACAATAGGATAAAGAGTTTGACTTTCGGCACCGCGACGGCGGAAGACAAGGCCAAAACGCGAGGAAGCTGGAATTGGCATGATGTGCTGGCCTCCGGCGTGATCTTGCTGTGCATTCTCGGCGCTTATCTGTATTTCAGGGGTTGATATGAAATACACGTTAGGTTTGGATTACGGGACAAATTCAGTCCGGTGCGTGATTGTCGATATCGCGAATGGGAAAGAAATCGGCACGGCGGTATATAATTACCCGACGGGACAGGCGGGTATCATCTTAGACAAGAACGACCATAACCTGGCCAGGCAAAATCCGGCTGATTATGTCAAAGGTATCGAAGTAACAATCAAAAAGGCAATTCAACAAGCGAAGAAAACGGTTAAGAAATTTGACGCAGACCAAATTATAGGTATCGGCGTCGATACGACAGGGTCAACCCCCTTGCCTGTGGATAAGAACGGCACGCCTTTGGGAACGCTGCCTGAGTTTAAGAAGAATAAAAACGCACAGGCGTGGCTTTGGAAGGACCATACGGGTTTCGCAGAGGCGGCGGAAATAACGGAACTCGCCAAAAAAGAGCATCCGGAATACTTAGCCAAATGCGGGCAGGTGTATTCATCGGAATGGTTTTTCAGCAAGATACTGCATTGCCTGCGGACTGACCCGAAGGTTTTTGACGCTGCGTATAGCTGGGTTGAGTGCTGCGATTATATACCTGCTGTATTGACAGGGACTGAAAAACCGGAGGTGATGAAACGCAGCAGATGCGCGGCGGGACATAAGGCGATGTTCAACGCGAACTGGGGCGGACTGCCTGCGAAGGATTTCTTAGCAAAATTAGACCCCAAACTGGGCGAACTGCGATACCGGCTGTATGACGAGACATATACCGTTGAAACCGAGGCGGGAAAACTCACGCAACAATGGGCGAAGAAGTTAGGATTAAAGGCAGGGATACCAGTCGCGGTGGGTGCATTTGACGCGCATCTGGGGGCGGTTGGCTCAGGTATCGCGCCAGGAAAGTTAGTCAAGATAATAGGGACAAGCACATGCGACATGCTCGTATCGGAACAGGGCAAGCAGCTGGCGGATGTGCCGGGGATATGCGGGATAGTTGATGGGTCGATACTGCCGGGGTATATCGGGCTGGAGGCGGGACAGTCGGCGGTTGGGGACATATTCAACTGGTTTGTGAATTATATCCAGCCGGGAGGCAAAACAGCGGGTTCACACGACACGCTAACCAAAAAAGCAGCGAAACTAAAGCCCGGACAATCAGGATTGCTGGCCCTGGACTGGAACAACGGTAATCGCACCATCTTAGTTGACCAGCGGCTGACGGGTTTGCTTCTGGGGCAGACGCTGCATACCAGGCCCGAAGAGATATACCGTGCGCTGATTGAGGCGACGGCATTCGGGGCGTTAACAATCATAAACAGGTTCGAAGAATACGGCGTGAAGGTATCGGAAATAATAAACTGCGGCGGGATAGCGGAAAAAAGCCCGCTGGTTATGCAGATTTACGCGGATGTCACGGGAAGGGAAATGAAAGTGTCACGCTCGGCACAAAGCTGCGCGCTTGGCGCGGCAATCGCGGCGGCGGTTACGGCGGGCGGTTACAAAAATTTCGCCGAGGCGCAGACGGCAATGTGCGGGATAAAAAAGGTTACTTACAAACCAATTGCGGGAAACCACGCCATTTACAAAAGGGTTTACGCCCTTTATAAACAGATTCACGACGCTTTTGGTTCGGGCACGATGGCGAACGTTATGAAGGAACTTTTGAGTATTAAAGACCTATGCACGAAGAGCTGAAAAAATCCGTTTGCGACGCGAATATATTATTGCACAAGGAAAACCTTGTCATTTACAGTTGGGGCAACGTCAGCGGCATTGACCGTGCAGCGGGGATAGTCGCGATAAAACCCAGCGGTGTATCTTACGAGGAGCTGACGGCCGACAAGATAGTGCTGGTGGATTTAGCGGGCAAAGTTGTCGAAGGCAATCTCAAACCATCATCCGATACGCCTACACATCTTGAGATTTATCGAAACTTCAAATCGATAGGCGGTATATGTCACGCGCATTCATTAAGCGCGACGGTCTGGGCGCAGGCGTGCAGGGAAATACCGTGCTTAGGCACAACGCACGCGGATTATTTTTACGGTGCGGTGCCCGTCACCAGGCCGCTGACAAAAAAAGAAATACAAAACGACTACGAGCTGAACACGGGCAAGGCAATCGTCAAGCGGTTTTCCAAGATTGACCCGATGCAAATGCAGGCGGCACTGGTCGCCAACCACGGGCCGTTTACCTGGGGAAAAACCGCGGGCCAATCGGTCGAGGCAATGGTCGTTCTCGAAGAAATAGCGACAATGGCGATGAGGACGCTGGTTTTAAGCCCGAAACAGCGTCAAATCAGTAAAGAACTCTTAGACAAACACTACCTTCGCAAACACGGCGAAGACGCCTACTACGGCCAAGAACGCAAAAAATAGGACCGGAAAGAACTTCGTGGTAATAAAGAAATAGTCCCGAGGTCGATTGTTCGACACTCGGGACTATTTCGCTTTTATCCGCTTGACGCGGATATAATTAACTGCTGTTACTTGTCGTTCTTGCCGGCCTTGGCGTCTTTCTCAGCCCTTGTCTGTTCAACCGCGGGGCCAGGAAATTCCGTTACCTCGTATTGCTTCTTTTCTATATCGGAGAGCGACACCTCTGTGACAATCCTTGGGGTGATGAAGACAAGCATTTCACTGTTGATGGTGTCTTCGCCCTCAAACCTGAACAGGTAGCAAATCAAAGGTATGTCACCCAGAAGCGGTATTTTATTGACCGTCTTGTTGACGTCTTTTTTGCGCAGGCCGCCGAGCACCACCGTCTGGCCGCTGTCAACCAGCAGGGTGGTCTTGGCTGTTCGCGTAGCGACAATGGGCTGCGGGTACGTAAGGTCGCCTGAAGCGAACGTCACGTTGCCTGTCTGGACGCTGAATTCCGGCTCAACTATCATCCGTATTTTATCAGCGCGTGTCAGATGAGGCGTAACCTTAAGTTTTACGCCCACGTCCTTGAAACTCGTTGTGCCGATGTTGCCGCCACCAGACGTCTGGGAAAGCTCCTGATACGGGATTTGAGAAGTAATCGCGATGTTGGCGGTTTCATTGTCCAGCACCAGTATCCTCGGATTAGCGAGCAGTTTGGCATTAACCAGGTTCTGCTGCGCTTTGATGACCATATCTATATCCAGGTTGTCTTTCAGCCAGCCTAATTTAAGCAGGCCCTGAGTGCCGGTGGTCTTGCCGGTAGCGCCGGTGAATATGCCCGTTGTGAAGGGGTCGATGTTTCCGCTGGGGTTGGCGCCTAAGGTTCCCGGAGGAATAACAGCCGTGCCTGTGGCATCATGATAAGTGGTATTGCGACCCGCCATCCATTCGACTCCGAGGTCAATCTCGTTTTTGCTTGTGATATCGTAGATTCTGGCCTCAACGAGTATCTGAGGGGTAATACGGTCTATGTCCTCGATAAAGGTGTCGATTGCCTTGATGTTGCTCTCGGTGTCTTTAACGATAATGTTGCTGGTCCCTTGATTGGTCGATATCGCACCGCGTTGAGAAACAAACTTGCCCAGCGATTTTTCGACTTCCTTGATATCAGCATAGTTGACGCGATAAATCTTGGTGACCAGCTTCTCGGCTTCCTGAGTGATTTCGCCAGTAGGCGCGACTCTGATTATATTCTTGCTCATCACGTAATCATATCCTTGTGAGGCAAGAATGTTTCGCAGTGCCTCTTCGAGAGGAACGTTGGTCAACTTTGCGGTCACGGTTCCGGTGACCTTCGGACTCTTGACTATATCAACGTCGGCCTGCTCGGCCATAATCCTTATCACATCGTCAATCGCCGTATCCATGAAATCCACGCTGATTTTCTTCTGCATTCGCTGCTCGAGGGTGGTCAGGACTTCCGCATTGCCGGCATTCGGATCGCCTTCATTGGCAACCGCCGCGGCGAGCACGACGACACAGGGCGACGACAAAATCGCTGCTATCGCCAACAAACACATTGTTCTTGAGTTGGTCGACATTCTCATACCTTGTTCCTTTCTAAACACGCAACACAAATTTTCTTTGATTTATGCCGCGTTCAACGCTCAACTTTTTTGGTCCAGTTTTTATCCCCCATAGTGAATTCAACGCTATCGGGGTTGATTTTCACAATCGTCGCGCCTCCGACGGTATCACCCGCCGAGACAATCCGGTCGCCAACAACAGCACGAGGATTATCCTCGCTGTAAACTATGCCTTTTACCACAGGTCCGCCTGCAGTTCCTTTGCCATGCCCGTTGGCGCCGAAGGCCATCGGGTCCCTTAGATTGTCAGGAATGACCGCCGGCAGTTCCCAGTTGATTTTGCCGTTAAAAGCCACGGTGGCGGATGCCTTATTCGAGGGCGTTGCTATGGTGCTGGGCGACTTTTTAATGGCCTGAGTAACCACCAGCAGAAAAACCACCATCAAAACCGGCGCGACCAGAATCATCACTTTCTGCCTTGCCGGGCTGGCGCCTTGTTTGGGGTTAAGCAGCTTGGCTTTTACCTGTTCCCATATTTTCAAAAATGGCGTCTCTTTGTGTTGTCTCAGTACCGGCTCGGGTCTGGACTGCTTTTCGGAAGCGGGAGCAGGTGATACAGGCGCCGCAACAGCAGACCCTGGAGCAATATATTTCGCGGGTGCCGGCGCAACTGGTGCAGCAGAACGAACGCCCGTATCGGAGGCATCCTTCCTCGGTATCTGGATACCGGTGGAGATTTTGGAAACCTCATTTTGCAATCCCGGTTTGTCTTTAGACATTGTTCAAATACTCCGTTGGCTTTAACTCAGCCGTCCAGTTTCTTTTTTGCAAAGTACGAAAGGGTCATATCCACCTTGTCCGTCGTGCCGCTCTGGTTTCCTCGCAACACCTTGAATCTGTCAACGAAAATGACGGGCCGATGCCTCTCAAGGGTATTAAGAAAACTCGCAAACTGTAAGAAATCCGACGCGAACGCGATTTCAACACGGTTTTCCTGCAGATTATTGGCTGTGAGGGCATCCTGAACCCAGGCCTGTTCGGATGTCTTAACGGTAAAATCACTTACCTGCTTGTCAGCGGCGATGCGACTAATGGAGAAAGTCAGGTTGGCGGCTTCTTCGTACTCACAAACATAATCGATTAACCTGGTCTTCAACTCTTCCACTTCGCCGGCCAGTTTTTTCTTGTTATCTTCATTAGCCGCGCTAAGGGCCAACTCAAACAGTTGTTTCTTTTCGGTCGATTCCTTCAAAACCTGGTTTTTAACCTTCAGTTGCGGATCAATAACTACGTAATAAACCAGCACAAAGACGACAAGTGACGCCGCCCATACTATACTCATCGCCAAAATGTATTTTCTATAAGCACCCATAAACTCTCGCTACAATCCAGGTTTGAATATACAATCGATGTCGTATGCAACAACTTCACGGCCATCCAGGGTATCGTGTCCCTGCGAGGCAATAACAACATCTTCGAGCTTGGGCCCGAGTGCCTTTGAAGCACGCAGACGGTCACGAAACGCCTTGATTTCGCGGTCGCAATCGTAGCTCGGGTTTCCGCTGACCCGCAGCTTCAACGTTCTGACCGCCACGCTTGTGTCGGCCTGCTTGTCCTTGTTATCTTTTTCCAGGCCGGCTTTCACGACGGACTTTCGTTTTACCGAGCTTTGCCTGACCTCCAAACTGTTCATGACTACCGACTCCGGCAGGTTTTGCACAATCGCTACAAGAACAGGCGACCATTGGGTATGCCTGCCGATGGAATCTGCTACATCCGCCAGACAACCGCTGATGGCAGATTTGTCTTTTTCCCACGCTGCCTTGAGTTTTAACGCATCGCCGAGGCGCTCGGTCTTTGTAACGTAACCGGCTAAGTTCTGCTTATAAACCGATATAACGACTTTATTGCGGTAATAGTAGCCGGCCATCAGAATTGCGACGAGCATAGGCACGGCAAAAGTGGCGATAAAAATGGCGACCCCCTGCGGCTTTGTTCTGGCCGGACGACCCTGTCCTTTAAGTAAATCAATGGCAAACATATCAGACCGACCTCATAGCAAGCCCCGCGGCGACAACCATTGCCGGGCCTTTTGACTGAATAACGTCGAGACACTGCCTGTCCACACTGCATTTCATCGTATCGAATGGATTCCACAGAACTGCTTTGATGGGCAGTTGTTTGTTGAGTATATCCACGAATCCTTTGACCATTCCAAAAGTACCGCACACCAGGAGTTGCTCAACAGGCGACGATTTTTCCTGTGTGCTGTGGTATCTCAGCGTTTCGGCAACGTCGTTGACTAATTTTACGCACGCCTTTTCCATACTGGCCTGCAGATTCTGCGCAGGTATTGTCGGCGAGGCACAACCATAGATTTCATTCCTGGCGACTTCCGGACGGACGTTGTTTTCCTTGGCTATCTGGGCGACGATATCGTTTCCAGCATAAGGAACTGTGCGAACAAACGGCAAACCGGTTTCGCCCATTACCGCCAGCGTTGTGCAGGATGTTCCGATATCCAGAACTGCCGAGGTGCTGATGTTTGTGCCGCTGTTTTTACTTTCTATAAGACAATTGAGAAGGGCAAGCCCATCGACATCCATCAGGACACACTCCAAAGCCGCTTTTCCCGTGATTCGAACTTTTCGACGTATTACATCATTGGGTGCTGCGACAAGAACGCCCGTAGCGGCATTATCCGCTTCGCTTGATGGGACAACCTGATAATCGACGACGCCGTCATCCGCGTTAAACGGGCAGACCTGGGATGCCTCCAACCGGACAGCACCATCGAGTTCTTCGGATTGCAACGGCGGGAATTTAAAGGGCCGCACCGCAACCTCAGGGCCTGAAACGCTGCATACCGCCCAGCGTCCATGTTTTCTGGCGGAAGCAACGCATCTCTGAACCGCCTGGACGACGTATTCTTCTTTGACGGCAATGTCGCCGTCATCCTGCTTGATATCGCTTACGCACGCCGCGACAACAACGTAGCCGTCGTCGTTCTTCATAAGCTGAACCATCCTGACCGAGGACGAGCCGATGTCCAGTCCGAGGACATCATCCTGGCTAAAACCGAGCATCCGTTTCCACTTAAAACTCATATTGCTCTGTGCCCTTTCTTCGGCCAAACTACACAAAGGCAGGCCATTTACACAACCACTTATGCGACTCATTATCAAACGTCATTCGTTCATCGGCCTAATAGAGCGAGGTTTTTAGGTAGAAATTGCGATAAGTGAATAATGTGGCGCCGTTGACACTGAGCCGTAATCGTGAGTCCTATAATGTATGGCGATTGCCGTCGCTAATCAGAACCTCCAGCAATAGCTAACTATTACCATTGGTCTGTTTGGTCTGCCTGTTTCATAGGCAGATACAGTCCACGCTGCAATAAGCAGCACCGTTAAGAGAGTTGCTTTCGCTAATCGTTTCATTGTATTCCCTCCTGATTAAATATAATTACAAGGCATTCGTGCCCCCTGCATTGGAAACAACACTTGTAAAGCATACAAAACAAAGACGGGTAATGCAAAAATGCAGATAGTGCGAATTGATAATCGGTGATAGATTTTAATTTCGGGTTTCAAAAAAGGTGTGCATAGCTTGCCTCGCTTCGCTCGCGAAGGGGGCACACCTTGCAAATCAAAAGACAAAGAAATGCCTATCAGGGAATTTCGATAAATACCCCATCCTGGTTCAGTGTTACCGAGCTGGGTACTTGCGGCGCTTCGCCGGTCTTGCTCGAAGTCACGGTGATGAGATAATTGGGTGGTGCACCAGCCCCAACATCCGTGAATACAATCTTGTAATCCCCATCCTGGAAATACTTGCCGCTAAGGTCGCCAGTGACAAAGCCCAGTTGTGCCAGTGACATACCCGCGAAGGTGAAACCATTGCCTTTCTCGGCGATATACGCACGAGCGGCGGTTCGGATACTGCCGGCTGTCGCCTTGCCTTCCGACCACTTGGCAGAGTCAGACCGGCCTCTCATCAATGGAATCGCTACGGCGGCCAAAACGCCGATGATGAAAAGGACTACCATTAGTTCAATGAGCGTGAAGCCCTTCTCCGATCCGCCTCTCTTCGACAGCATAGCAGCTTATCCCCATGTGAACATTTACAAGGTGGGGGCCTTGCAGGCCCCCACCTTTTAACCGCATAATCACAACTGTGGCAGTTAAGCCACACAAACCACTGTTCGGCTACCAACTAAACGTTCCCGCGTCATTGAGCGTTAGCGTGAGAGGTGTCGTCGGCGATAAACCGGTCCCGGGTGAAGTAACCGTGATGACGTAAGTGGGCGAAGCACCACCTGCACCATTTGTG
>Ga0187878_1000347_pt1 | contig 54994 bp, 51 predicted proteins | sample June2016WEW_17_1_FD_132979 | JGI IMG/M metagenome (GOLD analysis project Ga0187878, IMG submission 132979) | Peatland microbial communities from SPRUCE experiment site at the Marcell Experimental Forest, Minnesota, USA - June2016WEW_17_150 | ecosystem: Environmental > Terrestrial > Soil >... | reverse complement strand
TCTACGAGAAGGTGAGGGGTTTGGGATATGCCCGGGATTGCCCCCAAATTCGGTGAGGGGGATTATGACCATTTTTAACCATTTTAGGGACAAGCCAGCGCGCGCGGGCAGGATGACAGAGTTATCCTAATTAAGGGGTGGATGAACCTGATGCCTACTCAGGTATTTTCAGGTCTTAAGCCTCTCATTCGGGGGGCCGTTGACAAAGACTGGGTTGAGCTTACTCGTAGAATGCCAGGGTTAGCCTAATGGCACCAAATACTCGGGAAATCTTAACCCAAATTCACTTTGGTATAAGCCTCATCTTATCGATGAGAACGTACAGGATTTAATCCCATTTTAGGCCGCAGTCTTTGAACTCGGCTTTAACCTTGGTTATGAGTGATTCGTAATCGGGGCGCGGTCTATGTTTTTGGAGGTCGTAGCACTCGGTGATAAGCTTCCCATTCTCAGGGGTTGGGGAGTTCGTCAACTTTTCGATTATGCCCTTAAACATGGGGTAGATATCGTCCCTTTTTACGCCTGCTCTCATCGCCGAATCGGAGGCGTCGATCATAAGTTCCACGTCCGCTGGTGTCTGCCCTCCGTTCATCCGACTCCTGCTGACCCTTGGCGTGTATAGATTGGCGCCATTCACCGCTGCTTCGACGCTACGTAGGATCAGCTCTTCAAGGTGACTCTCTGTGCATAGCTCGGAAACGGGTATTGGCCAATGCATCGGAATGCCCTTACAATTCCGGATTGTTGCCTGGTAGACGACTGACCTCGCGAAGTTAACGGGGAACATAGCGCGCTTCATGCCGCTGATGTGGTTGAAGTGCTCCACCCCGTTGTAGTAGAGGTTGTCGCGGTAGACCATCCAGGCGATGATCGTCTTAGCAAGGCTCTCGATTATTGCGCCACCGGGTCCACCTGCGAATCCTCCCACAATTCCGAAGCTGCCGCTTATTCCGAAGTATCCGTGGCTCTGAAGTACGAGGGCCGCGGTGATCAGATCGTATTGGACCTTCACATCGGGTAGAACCGAGAGCAAGACGCCATCCGTGGGCCTTAGCCCGGCTACAGGATCGATGGTGGCGAGGAACGAGGATGCCTTGGTGCTGATTGGGTAGTATACTATTGCTGCGCCTGGTCTTCCGGCTTTCCTGATTCCTTCCCTGAGCCATGCTACCTGACGCTTCGATGCATAGGCTTCCAGTGGCTCACCATACAACTCGTATCCGTCAATGGCGGGGAGGTTGAAGCCCTCGAGGAAATCGAGTCGGGGGATCATCGCGAAGTTCTGGACGACGATATTCGCTAGATCCTCGGTGAAGGGTGCATGGTGGCCCGGCGCAATGTTGAGGGGCTCATGACCCTCGATCTTGTGCTGGTGCCAGACCCTCGTGTCTTTTCCCTCGCCCATTATGACCTCACTCTGCATCGCTTTGATGGCTCCTTGCACCTCTTCCTCCGAGAACCTGACTATTCGCTCGCTGTCGATGCATAGGCAGCCTACGTCGACGACGAACCTCACAGCCGCCTGCCACGCTGAATCAGCTAAGCTGTTATCAACGTTCAGCCAGTTTGATGGATCGTTTGGAATCTCTATTTTATACTCCTTCTCCAGCTCCTGCATTTTCTTAAAGAGGGCGATGTCCCAATCCTTGATTGTTTTTTTAGGTCCCCTTCGCATTCGATCAACGACTTCCACTAGGCTGATCATTATACTCAAGTCAATATCCATCTTCGACCTTAAATCATTAGATGAAGTGTAGTCTAATCATAAAGTCGGATCTTATTGAGAGCTTCATTTACCCGTTAATATGAAATAGGGATTCGATTAGTAGACTGTCAGTGAAACTTCTTGAGTATTGAGGAACGGGTTCTGCAGAAACTCTATGAGGCTGTGCTTAACTTCGACTCCACGGCCGCGGAGAACGCTGCGAAGGAAGCCATGGCTCTGAATATGGATCCGATTAAGGCTATCGAGGAGGGGCTAGCAAGGGGGCTTAGGGAGATAGGTGACAAGTTTGAGCGTGGTGAACTTTACCTCCCTCACCTTATCATGGGTGCGGATGCCATGGAGGCTGCCATCAAGGTCCTCGAGGGGCATATGACTCAGAGTGGATTAGAGGCGATAAACCGTGGAACCGTCGTCATTGGGACGGTCGAGGGTGACATCCACGACCTCGGCCTCCGCATTGTCTCCTCAATGCTTAGGGCCAACGGTTTCAAGGTCTACGATCTGGGATTCAACACGAAGAGCCTGGACTTCATTGAGAAGGCGAAGGAGGTAAACGCCGACATAATCGCGGTCTCATCGCTGATGACTACCACCATGCCTTTCATGAAGGACCTCATCGAGGCATTAGAGGCCTCAGGGCTCCGAAGTAAGTTCTTGGTGATCGTTGGCGGCGGCCCAGTTACTGAGCAGTGGGCGAAGGAGATTGGGGCAGATGGATATGGACGAGATGCGGCTGAGGCGGTAAGGGCTGCTAGGGAGCTGATGAAGCGGAAGAGGGGATCAGCACCTTGACTTCGCCAAACCTTTGGGAGGTCCTTGATAGGGCGTGCAATACAGGTCCGGTGATACCTGGCAAGGACTTCGACATGAAGTTGTTTCACACCGTCACAAGGCTCATCAAGGAACATGACATCAAGTACGACCCAAATACGCCGGTGACGAGCGATGACGGACTAGCCGACGAAGCGTGGAAGGCGGGGAGGGAATTATTTGAGGAGGTTGGGTCATACTGCATTAATTCGGGTAGAGTAATCAAGTTTGATTCCTCCGAGATCGGGGATGGATTAAGGGACCTCCGCGGGGATGCGGTAGTTGGCGATGGAGCAGAGAGGAGGGTTCTATCCCTAAGGAGTGTCGAGGATAAGAGGCCTCCATCCATCGTTTGTGGGGGAGTAATTGAGAGCGACTTCCCCGAGGGTGAGAACTTCGTCAAGCTCTATCAGAGCATCGCTCAGGAGCCATTCATCGACGGATTCTACGTGGGTCCGCCTCTGCACACATCTGAGGGACGACTCGTTAGATCGGGGACGCCACTCGAGATGCACAGCGGGAAGTCGATGGCAACCTGGGTTCGAGAGGCTGTTCGACGCGCAGGCAGGCCTGGGCTCCACTTCATCTCAGCGTGCACCCCGTCCATCGCGAATGTTGCGGCCTCAGATCCGATTGAGGGTATAAGGCGCTCAGATGGAATCGTGGCGACGATCATGCCGGAGCTCAAGACCGACTATGAGAACCTGAATAAGGTGACCTTCGCACATGACTACGGTTGTGTTAAGCACATCTACAACGGCGGAATGATCGGGGGATGGGCGGGGGGACCCGAGGGAGCTCTCCTCGCGTCGATCGCTAACGCCTTGATGGCAGTCATGGTATACAAGATCAATGTAGGCTCCTCTTATAACGCGCTGGGCTACCTCAGGGCTTCTGCCCCGAACTACAGCGCCTTCGTCACCCGCCCCTGCATCTGGGGTTCATCGATAGGCAGCCAAGCCCTCTCAAGGAACACGAAGATCATCAACACTGGGCTCGCCATGACTAATGCGGGACCCGGTACGGAGATGCAGTTCCAGGAGATGGCCGCTGCTCAGTGCGCAGCAATTCCATGTGGCAGGGAGGGTCTCTCACAAGGCGCGAGGAGGTTTAAAGTCAGGCCCCTCCTAGGAAGCGGCCTAGAGAACAGGTTCTGGTCTGAGGTTGGCTACGCCATGGCGGGGGTGAAGAGGGACCTAGCCAACACCATCGCAAACTCGCTGCTTGCTAAATACGAAACCAAGATCACCAGGGAGTCTGATGGCGGTCCACCCGGATACACCTTTGACGAGATTTACGACCTAACGACTCTGAAGCCGAGGCAACAGTTCATAGATGTTTACGAGAAGGCGAAAAAGGACCTAGAGGACCTCGGACTAGAATTCAGAAACTAACATTCACGCGCGACAACAATACTGTTAAATGGAAAAATGTCTTGGACTCATTAACTTGAGTCCCTCAACAAAGGTGCTCTTCGAACCAATTGGAAAGAAGATAGACGCCTCCGCCAACGAAACCATTCTCGAAATCGCAACTCGAGCGGGCGTAGGTATTAGATCGGAGTGCGGTGGAATCCAGACTTGCGGGAAATGTCGCATTGTTGTGAAGAATGGAAGAGGGCTAACGAGCCTAACGGAAAAGGAGAGGCAGATCCTTTCCAAGGAAGACATTGAAGTGGGACAACGTCTGGCATGCGCCACTAGATTAGTCGGGGACTTGGACCGTTTGACAATCATGCTCCCCCCCAGGTAGCCTCGTTAGGGAACGGAAATTCATGGAGGAAGGTATAGAAGGTAAGGTGAAACTAGACCCAGCATTCAGAAAATTTGTCATCACAGTGTCTAAACCCGCTATAAGTGACAGGAGATCCGATGAAGTCAGGCTCCTGGACAGCCTCGGCGAGAAATACGGATTGAGACACTTATCAATCGACTACTCGGTTCTGAAGGATCTCCCTAACAACCTGTATCTCCCAGATGCTTTAACAGCAGTCGTTTGGAATGATTCCGAATTGATCTCCCTCGAGAAAGGCGATACGAGCAGTATCCAGTACGCTTTGGCCATCGATGTTGGTACCTCGAGAATAACTTGCTCACTTGTGGATACATCAACGGGGCACAAGCTTGCACGCAGGTCAATTGAAAATCCACAGATAACATACGGCGAGGATGTCATGACTCGAGCCACCTTCGCTCAACTGAGCGATGAAAATCGAGTTCATCTACAGAAGATAGTTGTTGAGGGGATAAACCAGCTAATCGAAAACCTCTGCACCGAGAACGAAATCTCTCCTGCTAACATCTACGAGGCAGTGGTGGTGGGGAACACCGTCATGCACCATATGCTTCTCGGCATAGAGACGAAGCATCTTGCGATGTCCCCATTCGAGCCAGCCACCAAAGCACCAATCCATATAAAATCCGGGGAAGTGGGACTGAAAATGAATCGCATGGGCATTGTAACTCTATTGCCTATTATTGATGTATTTGTAGGATCTGATGCAGTCGGAGACATAATTTCGACCGGGTTATATCGCAGCCGAAAGCCCAGTCTTCTCCTAGACATAGGGACTAACACAGAAGTCATGCTGAGCTACAAAGGGATTGTATCAGCCTGCTCCTGTGCCTCTGGCCCAGCTTTCGAGGGAGTGCACATCGAGCACGGAATGAAGGCAGTGACTGGAGCGATAGAGAGCATCCGAATAAATGAAGGAGGCCTCGACCTGAGCTACGATGTGATAGGAGGAAACAAACCCATCGGACTTTGCGGATCAGGAATAGTCGATGCAATCGCCCAGCTCCTTTCAAGAGGTATCATCGACAGAGTCGGCAGGTTCAACACCGCGTCCGAAACCCCGAGGCTGAAGAAACAGGGTGGAGTCATTAAGTATGTAGTAGCTTGGAGTGAGGAGAGTGATACAGGTAGTGAGATCACGGTTTCCCAGAAGGATATCACCGAGGTCATACTTGCAAAGGCGGCGATCTACTCTGCCTGCGCTTCTCTCATGGCGATGAAGAAGTTGGGAATAAAGGACATAAACAAAATCATGGTTGCAGGCGCATTTGGCAGCCATCTGGACAAGAATAATGCTAAGGCAATTGGGTTGTTACCAGCGGTAGATAACGATAAGATACATTTCGTGGGCAACTCGGCTTTGGCCGGTGCTGAGATGGCCCTAAGATCAAGGAGTAACCGACTTCTATCTGACAGGATATCAGAGAGCACAATATATGTGGAGTTGGCGACGAGCAATGACTTCGACCGGGAGTTCACAGGAGCGCTTTGGCTGCCCCACCGTGACGCAAGTAGATTCCAAGTGAAAGCATAATCGAATTTTAATGCGCACGCGTACACTCCACATCTGTGGCAGAGGATCTCCTTCGATACTCCATCCTTCACTACATTTCAGCCTTCTTAAATAATCTCCACGGAAGGTTCGGGCACTTCCTGACCTCCTCTTAAATTATTATGCCACACGTTTTATCTGAGCTTCATTAGCCACATTAAACAATGGATGAGACCGATATAGACCTGAGCTTAACTTTACTCCAAAACAGTCGCGTACCCTATAGAGCACTCGCGACTAAGCTCAACCTCTCGGTCAACGCCATCCACAAGCGTATCCAGGTTATGATCGAGACGGGGATAATAAGGGGATTCACGGCGAGGCCCAACCTGACAATTGGTACACTAAACGTCTACACATACGGCACAGCGATGGCTGAGCCCCTAAGGGACCTACCTGCTAAGCTATCGCGTAACGACTCAGTTTACTGGGTAGCGCAGGCGGGTGGCGGATACATATACGTAGGCGCATATGTGAAGGGGCTTGGGGAGCTTTCCGCCGTCAGTGACTACATCAGGAAGACGGCGGAGATGCCCAGCCCAACTGTAGGAATAATCGACTACGGCGGCAACATCAAGGCCCCGCCAAAAGAAGCCCTCGACGCGCTCGACTGGCAGATAATCCACAGCCTCAGCGAAAACTCCCGGAAACCGGTTGCAGACGTCGCCAAGGACCTCGGCACATCCACGAAAACGGTGCGCCGCCGCTTAGATAGAATGATCAAAGAGAACCTCATTGAATTATCGATTAAATGGTACCCAGATGTATCAGATGATATTATGAGCATCTTCCACGCTAAGCTGGCGATGAAGGCAAGGGTCGACTCCGCTGAACTCCACCGCAAGTATGCCCCTCACCTCCTATACCAACTACACTTCAGTAACCTACCTGACGACCACCTCATCTTCACCTGGACTAGGACAATGAAGGAACTTAGGGAGTTCAAGGAGAGGATAGAGAAAGAGCCATGTTTCAGAAGCGTTTCCATGAACATACTCTACACTGGCGAGATCTTCCCGACGTGGAGAGACTCTCTGCCACTGAAGATGGGGTGGCCTGAGAATCCGCCAGTGCGTTTATAGCCTCCCCCGCACTTCACCTTTGTTTCAAAACCTCTGAAATCCGACGAAATGAGGTGATTCTTCCCAAACTTCAACCAGTTGGTTGATGGAAAGCCCACAAGACGACTCACAGTGTCTCAAATCACTCCTAGCCAGTTAACATACATCTATAAGTGAAAATAACCTACTCGAAACCGGAAAAGTGCATGAGATGAACGCGATAGAGATAGAATCACTCAGCAAGAGGTTCGAGGACAAGACGGCCCTCGACGGCCTCAGCCTCACAATCCCTGAAGGCGAGCTATTCGGGCTCCTAGGACCCAACGGAGCCGGAAAAACCGTCACGATCAAGACCCTCTGCGGAATACTCCAGCCAACATCTGGCAACGCTCGAGTCGGAGGATACGATGTCCATAGGGAGCAGGAGAAGATCCATAAAATAATAGGCCTCTGCCCACAGGAGCCAGCATACTTCGGCTACCTCAGCGGTAGGGAGAACATAGATCTCTTCGCCCACCTTCAAGGGGTCCCCACCAAGCAACTGAAAGAGAACTCCACGCAGCTAATCAAGGAGGTTGGCCTAAGCGAGGACGCCGACCGGAGGGCCAGTAAGTACAGTGGGGGTATGATCCGCCGCCTCAGCCTAGCAATGGCCCTGATACACGACCCATCCATAGCCTTCTTAGACGAGCCCACCGTCGCCATGGACCCACAGAGCCGCCACGCGACATGGGACCTCATTAGGGAATTGAAGTTCCGCGGCAAAACAGTCATACTGACGAGCCACTACATCGAGGAGGTTGAGGCGCTCGCTGACAGAGTTGGCATCATTGACTATGGCAAACTCATCGCATTAGGGTCACCAACCGAACTCAAGCAGAGGAACGGGGCAACGACCCTCGAGGACGTCTTCATAGCCCTAACAGGCCGCAAAATCAGGGAGGAGAGCTAAGCTTGAATACTTCGCGAGTTCTAGCCCTCGTGGGCAAGGAGCTAAAGCGGTTCACCCGTGAGCCGGCTGTCCTCTTCATGGCAATAGCCTTCCCACTCATCCTCACCCTAGCCTTCGGAGCCAGCTTCGGAGCCATAGGCGGGTCGGAGACCCGCTACCCAGTTGCCGTCGTGAACATGGACTCCGGGGTCTGGAGTTCAGCCCTGAAGACGGCGCTGACCGGGTCACAGGTACTCAACGTCCAGAACTACACAGATGCCTCGGCTGCGGGCGACGACCTCCAGCAGGGTAAGGTCAAGGCGGTGCTGATGATACCAGCGGACTTCACAACCAGCGTGGACTCATACAGGGCGAACCCGGGCAACTCAGCTCTATGGCATAACACTACCCTGGCTCTCTCAGTTGACAAGGGCTCAATGATAGCGAACGCTGCCGTCCCGCCGATAATCGAGCAGGTCATCGCGGCCCTAGTCACCGGCAAAAGCGCCGCGACTCGATCACCGGTCACTGTAGGTGCCCCCACGCAGGTGGAATCCCAGGTGATAAGCCAATTCGCATTCATGGCGCCGGGGATGTTTGGCTACGCCGCCATCTTCCTCATCATGATAGTCGCCGGGGCTATGACAGGCGAAAGGGAGCAGGGCATCCTGAGGAGGATAAGTGTCACCCCTACAACAATCGGGGATATCTTCGCTAGCCAAGTGGTTTCAAACATGATAGTTGGAGCCGTCCAGGTGGCAATGGTATACGCTGCCTCGTCCCTAATGGGCTTCAGGGCACAAGGCGGAGTGCCCGGAATCGCCATAGCGTTCCTACTGGTGATGATCCTCACAACCTGCAGCGTGGGGCTAGGCCTAGTCGTAGCCACATTCGCCAGAAACGCGGGAGCAGCGACTGGGATAAGCTTCGTCTTCATCCTCCCCCTCATGTTCCTCGGAACCTTCGTCCCGGCGCCGGAGAGCATCGCGAGGTTCGTCCCCACGTGGTACGTCACAGACGCCTTGACGAGCATTCTTCTAAGAGGTGCCCCAGTGACAAGCCCCTCCATCCTACTGGATGTGTTGACAGTGTCAGTGGTTAGCATAGTCATCATGCTCGCAGGAGTACTACTCTACCGCCGCTTCGGAAAATCCTGAAGAGTGTCTCACCATGAATATCAACCTAGCTGAGCTGAAGGAGAGGGCTGACCGGTCGAACAGAGGCGAATCCTACGAGATAATCGATAGGAATGAAGAATATCAATTCGGTGTGGGTTACGAGAGGGTCTCTGGATCGGAGCTGAGACCTTACCTAGAGCTCCTCGTTTGTCTCTGCAGGGGCGGAACCCCTAAAATGAATGAGTTAGAGTCCCGCATCAGAATAATCAAAGCCATCGAGTCGCGGGGATACAAGCTAACCTGCGAGGATGATGGCTCAATATCCTGCGAAGCATCAATGGATGAGACACTGATAGAGAGCGAGGTGGAGGCCATCTCCGACATCATGCGCGCGAATAGCCTTATCCTTACTTCAACCTGATACTACGCACGCAAGGAAACTAACATGCTCGCGACACTCTGATCAGACGGACCTTATCGGGTTTGCCAGGCTGATTATTGTTCTGCTATTCGTTATGCGCTCGCGCGGACGAGTTGAACCGTTCCCTTAATCAAAGGTGTGTCCTGGAGTTCACTCACGTAAATTATTCGAGAGAGAGTCACGCAAAACGAGTCTTCATCATCAACTCATTACGCAGCCAAGTGCTAATCATGAACAGACTCGCCGTTTTTACGGTGCCAGCGGCAGCGTATAACAAGTTCAGATCCTCAGGGGGCTTCGTCATGGCCTCGGGCATCATCTCCCTGATCCATGAATCGATCGATGCCGCCATCAAGTAGACGAAAAACGCGGGAACCTTGTTAGCCACAAGTTTGTCGTTCGGAACCCTCATAAGAAGATAGCCATAATCTGTGAATGAACGCATCTGCGGTATCAACTTAAGGGCATCACGGTAAGGCTCGAACTCGCTCCTGATCGTCCCCCGAACCTCGTCAACAACCGCACCGGCGGTCTCCTCGATCTCAGACTTCGCCTGGTTGTGAATATCGATAAGGTTCCCTAAGCCAGCCCTAGCAGCCTCCCCAACCGCCTTCACATTATTCTCTGAGACGTCTTTAAGCTGCTTCTCACCAGCCTCACCCAAAGCCGATATATTGGCGATGGCTTCGTCACCAACCTGTTTCACACTATCCTTGGAGGCGGTCTCCACCTTCACGATTGAAGATAAAGCTATATCTCTGATAGCGAAGAGCCGCACCTTAGTGATCTCTATATCTGCCTCGATCTCCTTAAGCTCCTCCGTCTTCGCGGCTGTCTCCGACCACAACCACTCAAGTCTACGCTCCTCCTGCAGGACCTCAATCAGGTTCTTAACCGATGTCTTTGGATCCCCCGCGATACCGAGTGTGTCGAGGCCTAAACGTATGCCCTCGATATCCTCGGAGGTGTAACCAGCCTCATAGAAGGTCCCAAGTATTCTGATGGACTCCCCCTGAACATAGTTTATATTCAGCTCCTTATCCCTGGCGACCTTGAGCCTATTGATCTCGGACTCAAGAGCCGTCTTAGAATCACGTAGGTCAATGATGTTCTTCCTCAGACCCGGCAGCTCGGCCTTCAGACTCTCCGTCTCCGAGAGGAAACCCCTGTACATCTCAGCCGTATCAAGCCTCTGTATGAGCTCATCCTCATCCCCGAAGCTAAAACGCTCCAGCCGCCGGAACGTCGCATCAGATATACCCCTCTTAGAATACTCATCAAGCTTCTTCTCCAACTGCTCGGTTCGCAGCTCCAGCTCGGACACAGACTTCTCCTTACCCTTGATCTCCTCCCCCAGCTCAACGGCGCTAAGAACCAACTTCTGAACCTCCACCTTCTTCTCCGCCACATCCCCCTTGACTGACTTATACTCATCCCTGATATTGGCCAAATCAAGGGACTCCCTCTCCCTCGACTTCCTAGCCTCCTCAACCTCACCAGCGACGAAGGAGAGATATTCCCGAACCGCGTCATACACCGGGCCCGGCGAAAACTCCCTCAAAAGCTCGGCAATAGAAGCACCGCCCTTGAGCCTCTCAAGAACCTCCCCCCTCACGACAGCCTTCTTCCCAGGCCTACCCCTCCTCCGCGACATCCAGAACACTAGACAGCGAATTATCCCACCGAGAATAAATCATGATCACCCAACACGAAGATTCCACAATAACCAACCCAATACATGAAAATTCCCTTATATCTCCAGGTAAAAACACAAAATTCCGAACCACATGCAGACAATACCCAATAAATGAAACAAAATCCCCGCAAATAACGACCAAAATCACCCATGGAGACCCCTACACCCACCTTAGGAGATGTCACTAGGAAGACATACCCCAAAAAGTTAATTTAGAACAAAAAACACGAATCAGAAAAATACCCATGGAAAGAAAATATCTGGGCAGTTTCCCAATAATATTTAAGAAAAAATCGTATCTCGTAAAAATAATTCAGAAGAAATAAGGAATAACTCAATTAATCGAGAAAAATCTACAGGAAGAAAAAACAAAAAAACGAAGAACCGAAAAAATAATCCTCATGAATGAGAAAAAGGAAAATCGAAATTTAACCAATTGCGCGCGGAATCCAATGGTGGAAGATAGATGAGCAAATTAGCATCGTCACTCAGAAGTCTTCAGATTTAACGTCTCAGGTATGGTTGCCAGCGCACCACCAGACAGAGCAGTAGACACGATCAGCAGTAGAAGCACAGAAGTTGGGCTAATATAGTTCCAGAGCAGCCCAGCAGAAGTTGGAACTATTATACCAACCACGCCACCGAAGAGCCCAAGGAGACCACTCCAACTCCCGAGAAGGCTAATCGGCACTAGCTCCGCACGCATCGCGTTACCAGTAACAATACCCAACGTATAGAATCCCTGAAAGACACCTGCCAATAAAAGTATAAACGAGCCACCCACCGGCGCGATGGCTAGCAAAACCAGTGATAAGGCATACAGCGGCATACACAGGAACACAATCTTCTTCCGACCAAACCTATCGGCCAACCTCCCCACAGGAATAGATAGCAGAAGAGGCACCAGCAGAGAAGCTGTGGCCATTCCTCCTATAGTGAATGGGTCAGCCTCCTTCACCTGAGCAGCATAAAGAGGGATGTATATCGCGTTGAGATAGAAGGGAACCATCTGAATGCTCTGATAAAGGAGAAACCTTTTCACAGCAACCCCCTTATTCAACACCTGCCTGACACCATCACGAATACCTAGACCCACCCTTGGACTCAGCCTGCTCTTCGGATTGTTGAAAAACCTCGCAACCAATAGAAACTCAAAGACAATCACTGCAAACTGAATATAGAAGAGGGGCCTGATCCCCGCCGCATTCATTCCCCCGGATATTGAGATAACAGCTGCCCCTACAATTGGAGCCAAGATCCCAGAGATCGAAGCCAAGCTGTCGCAGAGCTGCATACCCACGGCTCTATCCTCGTTAATCAAGGAACTCCCACAGACGACGGGGCATGAAGTCTGATTGACCTTGATCGCTATTGTAAAGATGAACAACGCTGGGATCGTAAACCACCAGTTCGTGGCTAACCCGAACAGCAGCGAACCAATGGCCATGAAGATGGTTCCGAAGTAAAACGTCCTCTTGAGCCCATACCTGTCGATTGCCCACCCAGCAGGCAGAGATGTGATAGTTGTTCCCACCCCAGCCAAGCTATTAACTAATCCAACCTGAATAGAGTTGGCACCCAACGCGATAAGGAATATTGATTGATACTGCTGGACAAGTAGGTTCGCGAAGTTTTCAACCGACCTCCTTATCATGTTGACATTGAAAGCTTTCTCCTGTTTTGTGAGGAAATGAATTCCCTTAGACAATAAACTCTCTGATTTAGCCATGATTTCTCCAGCTTAGTTTGTGTGTAACTTTCCAGGGCCAGGGGGTCATACTACCATCTCCTCCATCCCTTCAATATAATAATCACGTTTTTGAGCGGAAGTCACCGAACAAATCAGCGATATTTTTCAATATCCAGTAATTTATGTGTTGTACGGAAATCACTTAAACCATGCGCGCAAAGAATACTTCTCCAAATCCTCGGCTTTTCAGCGGATTATAAGATCAGGAATAACTGTCTGAGACTACTATCATAAGTAATAGTGGTTTACATAATTCTATGATCGAATGAGCGACATTAAAACACTCCTCGAAACCAATGAACTTGTACTGAAAAAGAAGATACTCTCTCTTCGGGAACACTACGACCTACTGGATCGAGAAGAAAGAAAACTCGGCGAAGCTGAGGGCAACTTGTTTCAACTACCCGCTAAATTTAACGTACTCGATGTCAAAGGAACCGAGATCCTGCATATAGAGGGAAAGGTTTTCTCACTTCGAAGGCAATTTACCTTTCATGACCCAACCGGAGTCGAGCTAGGAAAAATAACTAAGAAGATCGTGAAGCTTATCGGAGAAGAGTTTTGGGTGGAGAATAATGGTGTCGAGTTTATGCGCATTTATGGGAACTTCACCGAACATGATTACCAGATGGTAATCAACGGAGTTCAGGTAGCCACTGTACACAGGAATTGGTTCACTATACGCGACCAACTCGGAGTCTCCATCACCGGTGACGTCGATCACAGGGTAGTTCTCGGGGCAGTCATTGTCATAGAGCACATAGAAGTTACGGAAAAGGAAAACAGAAATTAAATAACCCTACTTCAAAAAATTCGCTTAAAGTAGACGCGTCTACAATCATCGATAAAAAAAGTTAAGGCAACGGTACTATTCAAATTTGATGAATCAAGGTAACTGAGAAGGCGTATATAGTGTGAAAGTCAGTCAGCTCTTTCTAAAAAATTAATAATGTAAATCTTTTAGGTATTTTGATACCTCACCAAAAGGAACACGGAGAATAGCCAAGTCCAACCCCTCCTCCTCGAATTTCCTCAATTTATCTCTGCACTCCTCAACCGAACCACTAATTGCCACAGAAGTTTTGATCTCAGCCGGGTCGCGACCAACTCTAAGACAAGCATCCCTCAACTTCCTAAGACCCAATCTGTATTCATCAATAGTTGTTACCCTCATCATATTCCAACCATCGGCGTGTCGAGCAATCACACCCAATATCTTCGGACCGGCCATTCCCCCCACCCAAATAGGTATTCGCGGTTCCTGAACGGGTCTCGGAAGACAAATTGCATCCTTTACCGAATAATATTTACCAACGAAAGTCGTTTTGTCTTGTTTCCACATCCTCTTAATTATCTCAAGACCTTCATCTAGCTTCTCTATTCGAACATCAGGCCTCCTTGGAAAAGGAATACTATATGCAACAAACTCATACTCAAATCCCAATTTCTTGCCCTCCTTAGCTCTGTTCATTCCGCCAGCTCCAATACCGAACTCTAGACGCCCACTACTAATTTGATCAAGAGTTGTCGCCATTTTAGCTAGGAGAGCCGGGTTCCTGTTGTTTATATTTAGAACAAGCGTACCCAACCTGATCCTTTTGGTCTCTACCGCTAATGCAGATAGGACCGTCCAGCACTCCAAGAACTGTGAATCAGCCTTTGGGGAAGAATGGAGATGGTCAAGCAACCAAAACGATTCCAAACCAGCATTCTCAGCTTCTAATGCCACGTAGCGAATTTGTTCATAACTTAATCCATCCTGTGTTAAATGTAATCCTAACTTCAATTCATTTACCTATTAGTGACAAAATAGTGGATTCTTATTTATTTTGCGTGTGTTGGGGAATCATATTTGTAAAAAAAGCAACGTGAGGAAGTAGATAAATTCGTTTTTTATATATGACCATACTAAAATATGGATCACGTTGACTGAGTAGTTTTTTCGAGAACTTTTCGACTGTCTAAGTAATTAATTAGTCTTGGGGCAATCTTCTCCACAACTAAAAAGGCGCATGTCGCATAGACTATCCCACCAATAACATCCACTACATAATGCTCTCCAAGATATACGACGCTGAACCATACATTAAAAGGTAACAGTAAAATGGGGAGGACCCTCCGTCCCTTGATCTTGAGGGCATATAGCGAGATCAGCCATGGATACGCTGCGTGTAGGCTCGGGAATGCTGCGAATGGGTTAGCTTCTATGTAATCGAAGAGAGTCTTGGAAGCAGTTACCCCTAACGACGAGTAAACCTGGAGTAGGATCCTCACGGCGTTAACACCATACCAAGGGGGTGCTGAAGGGAATATCAAAAACGTCGTAAGAGCAGCATAAGAGCAGACTAGAAGCGAGGCAACGAATCCCCAGTAATTCTTCGATGAGTATCTCCATAGCATGAACCCGAATGCTATTGGCAATATGAAGTGAAGGGAGTATAGGAAGGCACAGGTATAGTCTAGCACGACAAACCTGTAATACTGTTGGAGGAAAAGGGAGGGTAGAATTCCAAATAACTTGAAGTCGGCTTCAGCGAGTTCCTCAATGTGGATGATCCCGCCCAGCTTGTCGGCGAACCCGTAGACGGCTTCGTAAGTAATGAAGAGCGCTACGAAAGGAAACCAATCCTTGACGAAGCGGCGGGTCCACCTCATGCCAGCGGCATAGATTAAGAGGAAGACGACGTAAAACTCTGGTCCGGGAACAATATGGTAGTAAAGGAAGGAGACACCTAAAATCAGTAGGTAAGAGGCTGGGAGAAGCAGCCAGAAACGCCGTATCAACTCCTCGCCTAAACGCAAGGTCTCCTTCCCTCCGAGAATGTACCCTTAGGGGTAGTACAGTTGGTTATTCGTGACGACGTGTGTTCCTTCGCCTTTATTGGACTCCTATTATGGTGATTGTTGTGATATAAACGATAACTATGAGGAAAATGGATAAGTGAATACTCTCCCAGGCTAGCACTCTAGCGCGCACGTGTGTGCTGGAAGAAAAAGTTAGCTCCTGCCTAAAACCTTAGACTATTACAAATGTAACGTATCAAACGTGTATATGGGTTAAAATTGTGTCACGTGGATTCCTGCTTGGAAACAGGATCCACGGTTATGTTCGTCTTTTTATCGAATTTTGTGTGGCACTTTTCACAGTTTGCCATTGGAAATGGTCCTTCGAGGGTCACGAAAACGTTTCCGCAGTTTGGGCATTTGATGGTTATTTTATTCATTCATCAATCAACAAGATTCTTTCGCTTCTTCTAATTAAAGTATTTATTGCCTCCTTTGCGCGAATATAATAAAGTGAAGAAAATAGACTCATTCATTTTATAGCGTACCTGTTAACGACATCCCAGTCAACTTCGAAGCCGAGCCCTGGAGTGTTCGGAGCAGTGAGGTACCCCTTCTCGGGGCGATATGCGGGGTTTATGAAGTATGATTCGAGTGGAACCGCGTTTATCTCTACCCACTCACTCCGGTTGTTGCTGAGGCTGAGGTGAACGGATGCGGGGATTCCGGGACCAAAGAAGAAGCTGTGAGTCGCCAAATCCAGGTTCCACGTATCAGCCAAGGCGAATATTTTTCTGCACGCAGTGATGCCACCGGTCATTATCACATCTGGTTGGACGATGTCATATGGGTGCTTCATCATGATGTTCTTGAAGCCGTAATGGGTATACTCATTCTCCCCGCCAGCGATTGGTATATCCGTCTTAGTCCTAAGCCACGCGAGACTGTCATAATCGTCTACCGGCCAGATGGGCTCCTCAAGCCATGAGAGGTTATACTGTTCAAGCTGGCGCGCTGCCTTCAAAGCCTCCCCAGGTGTCCAAGCCCCATTGACATCTAACATCACCTCGATGTCGTCCCCAACCGCGTCCCTCACCGCCTTAACGCATGCAACACCATCGTACTTACCTTGGTGTATCTTAATCCCCGTATAGCCCTCCTCTATCCAGCGCTGACTGACCTTAGCAACCTCCTCTGGCTTCTTATACTCCATGAGACTGGCATACGCTTTGATCCTCGGCTTACAGAGACCGCCTAACATCTCATAGACAGGTAGCTTCCTCGCCTTACCAATGATATCCCAGAGGGCGATCTCGACACTACTTAGTGCTTGAATAGATATCCCTTTGATGCCATGACCGAAGCTGACGTGGTATATCTTGTTCCACAGGCGCTCCACGTGCATTGGATCCTCCCCAACCAAGAGAGGCTTTAGCTGCTGCTCGATATAACCGCCAACTGCACCATAGGTGTAGGGGATCGCCTCCCCGTATCCCTTTATGCCCTCATCTGTAACGACCTCGACGAGGATGTGTACACTCCTCCTCTTCGGGTAGGCGGAGAGTGGCTCTGTCTCCCTTAGAGGAATCCACATGGGATAGGTCTTGATGTCAATTATCTTCGTCTTCTTGAACCTCCAGAAACTACTTATCTTATGGAGCTCTTGTAGAAAAAGACTTTATAGGTTCTCCTTCGACGCTCACGACCACGCGTTCGATGAATAGATCTTTACCCGCAGCCCTGATTGCACGGGATACGAGGCCATTGAGGCCCGAACAGCACGGTACCTCCATGTGAACGATCTTTACGTCTTTGATACTGTTGTAACGGAATATCTCAGTGAGCTTCTGGAGATAGGCTTGAATGTCGTCGAACTTCGGGCAGCCAATTAAAACCACCTGATCACTTAGTAGGGTGCTCTGCCAGTCTGGACTTGCGACTGGGACGCAGTCTGACATGATTAAAAGGCCAGTATCCTTGAAAAAAGGAGCTTGAGGATTGATGAGGTTTAGCTGTACGGGCCAATTCCTGAGATGCGACCTTCTCTTCGGTTTCTTGGACTTGAGGTACTCCTTGGTCGCTTCCTCATCGAAGGCAGGGGCTTCCCGTTGGATGACTCTAATCGCATCCTGTGGACATTTGCCGAGGCAGGCCCCAAGGCCGTCGCAGTAGACTTCGCTAACGAGTCTCGCCTTTCCACCCTCGATCTTAAGTGCCCCCTCGGCGCACTGCGGGATGCATACCCCGCAACCGTTGCACTTCTCATTGTCGATCAAGACGATCGCCCTCTTGACCATAAATAGGAAATTTGTGATCGAGATATTAGATACTTCGCTGTTAGAACCCTAGAGCTTTGGACCTCCTATAGAGGTCAACGCCTCCCCTCAGGTTCTTTTCGCTGATTAGGATAGCGGATGGCCTCGCAAAGTAGCTAAGGCCAGGACCTTCCTCCACTACCTTGACATTGTGCCCACATTTACGTAGACCATCGATGGAATTCAATGGGATTCGGGAGTCGACGAGCGTGTCGAGTCCACTCGCGTCGACAGTGGGCTCGGAGACTGCTTCCTGCGGGCCCATCCCGAACTCAATCATATTGAGAACGACCTGAAGGTTCCGCTCTATTATACGCCTACTCCCAGGTGCGCCCTCTACGATGATTGGGGCTCCATCCTTCAGTATCATTAGTGGACCCATGTTCATAACAGGCCTTTTCCATGGCGCGACACTGTTAGGATAACCAGCGACAGGTACGAACCACCCCATGGCAGCTGTGAGGTAGAGACCGGTACCTTTCGGGACTACACCGGCTTGGAATCCGGGTGTATGGGTACAGGCTAACGCATTCCCCTCAGCGTCGACCACGTTGAAGTGACTTGTCTCACCAACGGATGTGCTCGGAGATGATGAACCCCTATGCATCGGTATCTTCCTGCCCTCATGCAACCATGGGTCATGAATAGGAGCATTGAGGTATCTCACCCAAGGCTCCGCTCCACCACTCTGGAACATCGTCATCCCCGAGATTAATCCCCGGATGTGAGAAGCATAGGAGTCGGACAATAGCCCCAATAGGGGGATGTCAACGTGCTCCCAGTCACCGAGTAGACTGTACCTATCGGCGAAAGCATGGCGTGATGACTCAACGAGTATGTTAAGGTACTCTGCTGAGTTGTGTCCAATCTCCTCGAGATTGTAGCCCTCCATGACTTTCATGGCTTCGAGTATGGTGAAACCGCCACTAGGGGATGAGGGAGTTGCGACCTCGAGTCCTCTATATTTAATCTGCAAAGGCTGACCCACGGTAGGCTCATAATCGGCGAGATCCTCCGATGTCATCACTCCTCCAGCTGCTGCAACTACATCCTCGATTGCCTTAGCCACTACGCCAGAGTAAATTGCATCGCGACCCTCAATCCCAATCCGTCTTAGGAGCTTGGAGAGGTCGGGCTGCACTATCTTTGTCCCAGGTGCAGCTGGGAAACCACCGGGCAACCAAATGTCGTCTATTGCGGGACACCTTTGGCTCTCACGCATCAGGGTTGCATTGACAAGCGCTTGGTCCCAGCCAAGGATGAATCCCTCAGAAGCCAGCTTCTGCGCGGGCTCGACAACCTCCGCGAGTGGGAGAGTACCGTAGAGTTCATGGGCCTTAAGGAAGCCAGCGCAGACCGTAGGAATGGTGAGCGCCTTCCCACCAATACTGTTCTCGTTACCCGCGACTTCGAATATTTTGGTGCCTCCCGCTGCAGCTTCCCCGACAACCTTGAACATTTCGGGGGAAGCCATCCGTGGTGCCCTCGTGTTGAAGTCAATGGAGACCACACGCCCCTCCTCTGCCAAGTATGCGACCATGAAGCCGAGACCCCCGAGCCCAGCGAGGTAAGGCTCTAACACAGTGTTACAGAAACCTATAGCGACACCCGCATCAAAGGCGTTACCCCCCGCCTTTAGTATCCTAAGACCAGCCTCAGCCGAACCCGGCGTGGAGGCAGTCACCATGCCATTCTCAGCTGTGGTCTCATCTTTAAGGAACCTTAGAGAGCCCATTGCCACTCGTTACATGAATATCAACGCTATGTAAGAAAGTTACCAGCGGTCAGCCACTTTCATACGCCTCAGCACGCATCAAATCGACTCCGCTTAAATAGTAGAAGACTATAGAAGCCACCTCTGTTCTTCCATGGAGTCCTCTGATCATAAGCTCTTAAAGAGTGTCGCAGTCTTATGGCTTCTCAACCAAGGCTGCTTCTTGGCTGATATCGAGGTGCCATTGAGCCAAGTCGGGCTTATCCGCTACACGGAACTAGATAATAAGACAGTGGTGGATGCTATAGGGGTGGGCCTTCGATTCAATGCGGAGAATGGTAAAAAAGAGGTGTTGGAAAACTTTGACACCTCCTCTCTTGCGGATTCCGAGGCAGGTGAATGTATACTCCGTGGAGTCGAGGTTAAGGTGTCCCGCGGAGACTTTCACGCCGGCTTTGCATGCAGTGGATGTAATTTTCACTATCTCCTTACACCTCTCCGCCTTCTCGCCCCGACAGAGGTTCCCCGAGGAGTCGGCCTCATTGAGTTTAACAAATATAAGTGGAGCTGCGAACTCGACGACGCCAATCCAAACCGCCCCTTCAAAATAAATGGTCTACGCCTACTGAAGCACCCTACTTACAGAAAATTACCACGTTTCCAAGTTGACGGCGCTATTTCTTACATTGCCAGTAAGACCCTACAGCAAACACGTAAAAGAATTCTACAAGACATCGCTTTTAAAGAAGCGAATTAAGGGTGACCCCTATCATAAAAATCTTGAAGATCAGAATCAAAAAACACAAAAGCGCGATAGCTAGAACTCCTCGATTGGGCGAAGCCATTTGCCATAACTAGGCTTGCCTATGACCTGTCCATCCTCATAGAGTACGACTCCGCGAAGTATTGTCAACACTGGCGCACCAATACCTTCAATGCCCTCGTATGGTGTGATCTTCTGGATCGTTTTCAGGTCCTCACCCCTGATCTTGAATGGCTTCTCCATGTCAATAACCACAACGTCGGCGTCGGCTCCTATATTTAGCCCCCCCTTCTTCGGGTAGACGCCGACGATCATCGCTGGGTTTGTACTAAAAACTTCAACGAGACGCTCAAGACCAATCCTACCATCGTTCACCGCGTTCAGCATCAAAGGAAGTGTGGTCTCAATTACTACACCACCGCTGGGAGCATCGAATATGTTCTTCCAACCCTTCTCTTTCTCTTCCTTAGTATATGGGGCGTGGTCGCTTGCGAGTACATCTATGATTCCGTCATTAAGTGCATCCCATAACTGAGCCTGATCAGCCTCTGTCCTGAGGGGAGGATCAACCTTCGCGTATGGCCCCCTCTCTTTCATCGTTTCCTCATTCATCAGAAGATAGTTCGTCGATGTCTCACCCGTCGCATCGACTCCCCTAATCTGCGCCTCCTCAAGGACGTCGACGACGCTCCCAGCCGTAATGTGACAGATGTGGAGATGCATCCCCGCTTCCTCAGCGAACATCAGGGCGCGGCTCGCTGCCTCAGCCTCCGCAATGGGTGGACGGAACTCTCCGTGGGCCATTGGATCGACACGCCCAAGTCTCTTCGCCTCCTCAGCCCCCCTGTCGACTATCACCTGATTCTCAGCGTGAATCAGGCAAGGTAGTCCCTCATCCGCTATGATCTCGAAGTTCTTCCTGAGTTGCCAGTCGTCCGCTGCTAACTCCTTGAAGCGCGCGATCATGAAACTCTTGTAGGCAACAGCCCCAGCCTTAGCCATGCCACGTAGTTCACCCTCCGAAACCTCGCCAGCGCCCCCCACTAAGCCAAAGTCAACCAGCGACTTCCTCGATGCGATCTCTTTCTTCTCCTCGAAGGCCTTCACTGTGACGGTGGCAGGGATTGTATTGGGCATATCCATAACCGAGGTTACGCCTCCAGCTGCCGCAGCACGAGTGCCTGACTCGAAGTTCTCCCTCTCCGGGTTACCGGGGTCCCTGAGGTGAACATGCATGTCCACCATTCCAGGGAGGATATACCTACCAACAGCGTCTATGACTCTATCAGCTCTAGGTTCACCCGACTTCATGATTCCTATGATCTTACCCTCGTCTATGACGAGGCTCCCCTCCCATAGACCAGAGGGTAAGACTAGCGTACCGTTCTTTATGACAACATCGACTGGCAATGCCATACACCTGCAATAAGGCGGTACAGAGGGGGAGATAACCTTAACCCGGCTAGAAGACAACGTCCCAGGGCATCTGGTTTAGTATAACGGGATCTCCCTTCGTGACAAGGACTATGTCCTCGACATGACTCCTCATCCCAAGCTTCGAGTCAACCCTGATGGGCTCATATGTGAGTGTCATCCCAGCCTTGAGTGGCAGTGCATCTGTTTCTATGGAGCCAAAATTTGTCGCGAATGGCATGGTGTAATCATGAACATCTAGACCTATCTGGTGGCCACTACGTGGAGTGGGCTCGAAACCCAGCTCTTCGTGGAGTGTGTTGGCATATCGGAGGACCTCATTGCCCGAGACACCCTCTCGAATATGCTTGATCCCCTCCCTCTGAACCGCGACAACCCGATCCAAAAAGTCCTTCGCGTCAGCATCCAATGTTACTGGCCAAGTTCTTCCCATATCGCTGCAGTAACCTGACTCCACACGGACACCTACATCTACACTGATCAGGTCATTATGCTTCACCACACCGTAGGGCCTCCTTGGTCCTCTGCAGAAACTGACACTTGAGTCAAAGCTATGGTCGAGGGCTCCGAGCTCAATTAGTCGAGCGTCTAAACGCTTCTTCAGCTTCCATGTATCAGCGCCCGGGATGGCTCCCTGAATGAGCTCGTAGACGGCATTCTCAGTGATGTTGATGGCTCGCCTCATCTCTGAGACCTCGTACTCATCCTTGATACTCCGCATTGTGAAGATGTGGTCGCTGAGATCCTTCTTGGGATCAATCTTGATATGAATAGTGTCGGTGAGTGTGTATGCGAACTGGCTGCTCATTGTGCTGAGGTCGAAACAGACTCTGTCGGGGTTATAGCCAGTTAGGGCAACCTGAGTACCTCTCATGTGATGGCCCTTCTCCTGCCTCACCGCCACTACCTTAGTATACTTTCCGCTCTCATCAGCAGCCTTCGCACCCCAGTGGGGGCAGACTAAGGTGACATCCCCGTTGACTCCAAGGACCAGAGTCTGGTGCTCGTCCCCGATCCCATCTGGACATAGATAGATGAAGTTACCCGGATTCTGATTCACCACCTCATTTAGGAGGACAATCGTCTCAAATCCCCTGCGCTCAACCTCTCTAAGGAGTTCCTTTCTCCTTCTCGCCAACGATTCCTCCTGGTTCAAGTGGTTCACTCAAGTGTCTAGAGTCGTGACCTGTGGATATGGCTTTTCCCCCCACCTTAATAGGCTTGTTCGACCCCCACAAGTTTATTATCCGATGTAAGGGCTACCGTCTCCATGAACAGGGACCTCGTGACCTTCGGTCTCCTCGGGGCGGCCCACTCACTAAACCACAGCCTTTTCCTTGTTCTCCCACCACTCCTCGGAAACATAGCCCAGAACCTAGGTGTCAGCTTCCAAACCCTCGGCTTAGTTGCCACAGCCACTTACTTCATCTACGGCACTGGAGCGCTCGCGGGTGGTCCACTCTCAGACATTATCGGGAGTGTCAAGGTCGCGAGGATAAGCATAGGCCTCGCCGGTATTTCCAGCCTCCTCTTCCTAATCTGCAGGGAGATATACACCTTCTCAGCTGCCATGTTTCTTATGGCGATCTGGGCGAGCTTCTACCACCCGACAGCAAACAAACTCATTGCCCAAGCGTTCCCCTCCAAGACGGGAAACGCGATGGGGATACACAATGCAGCGGGGAACGCTGGCCAAGTATTAACACCCACAATAGCATTCCTCCTCGGCGTAGCCATAGACTGGCGATTCAGCTTCATCTTCTTCGGCCTGCTCAGCATCGGAACAGCCTACTTCATGAATAGGATCACAATCCAGGACGATGCCCCTAGCTCTGAGAGGAAGATCGCAATCGGAGAGTTCTTGAGGATACCAAATTTCTGGCAGATCCTACTCTTCAACGCCCTCGTCGGATTCATATTTAGGGGCGTCGAGGTCTACTTCCCCACATTCCTCAGTCTCGGTCAGGGGTATACTGGTGAATTCGCGGCAATCGGGAGCTCGCTTATCCTACTCTTCGGGGTAGCTGGACAACTCATCGGCGGTAGAGGGTCAGATAAGGTTGGCCCCACGAAGATCCTTCTAGGCGCAGTCGTCGGTATACTTCTGAGCCTGTTCGTGTTACTACTTATTCCTACAAGTTACCCGGTTGTCATCGCCTTCACGTTGATCTACGGAGTCGCCGTCTTCGCCCATCAGCCATCGATGACCAGCCTCGTCAGTAGCGTTACTCCTAGGCACCTAATGGGTTTAAGCTACGGCGTCATGTTCTTCTTCAGCTTCGGCCTTGGCTCGGTGGCTGCATTCATTCTGGGGTGGCTAACAGATAGCTATGGAGTGGTCTTCGCCTTCTGGTCAAACACGATTGTGGCAGTAGCCCTCCTTGGCATTACACTCCTGATCTACAGGACATTTGGTAAGACTAATTCCGTGTGAGGTAGCTCAGGACGCTAGCGATGGTCTTCGCGTCCTCAATCATGTTCTCCTCCATCATCTCCAAAAGCTCCTCGGGACCATATAATTCGAGGCTTATACTCTCATCCTCCTCCGTGCTCTGCTCCCCAGCCTTTAACGCAGTCGCGAAAAAAAGATGGATGACTTCATTGCTATAACCAGGCGCCATGTACATGGAGAGGATCTTCTTCATAGAACCTGCTGTATAGCCCGTCTCCTCCTTTAGTTCACGACGGGCGCACGTATCGGGGGCTTCGTCCTTCTCGAGTGTCCCAGCCGGGATCTCGAGAAGCTCCTTACCAGCGGAGTAGCGAAACTGTCTAACTAGGAGGATTCTGCCATCGTCGAGGACAGGGACGATTGCAACTGCTCCCGGATGGTCTACGATATCTCTTATGGTCCTCTTTCCGTTTTGAAGCTGGACCTCATCGGTCTTGAAGCTGAAGTTCCTGCCCTGATGAAGGATTCGAGAGGTTAGGGTCTTCTCCATTTCATTATAAATGGCATTCTTGGGGTTATGAAGATGTCCGTGTGGGCTTAATCGTTTTTAGGACTATCGCTGGGAGGTTGAAATAATCAATGAGGTATGAATAGTAAGAGGATAATCATGAGGAGCAGCGGTGGAGCCCATCACAACAGAATCATCAAGGAGGAGTTCTCCAGACAATCGGGTACAATGCGAGAGGCAAAGGTGTTCACCGATATAGAAGTCATCAACAAAATCGATTCGGAGGTCACCCGCAACGGTGGAGGGATCAAGGTCCTCGATATCGGCTGTGGTCCAGGCATACTTACAGTCACACTCGCACCACTCGTAGAGGAGATCGTAGGCCTCGACCTCACACCCGACATGATCACCCGAGCCCGGAGTAGGTCAAATGAACTCGGGCTAACAAATGTCAGCTTCATGCAGGGAAGTGCAGATAACCTTCCCTTCGCAAGCAACTACTTTGACATAGTCGTAACGCGACTGTTGCTCCACCACCTTCTATCTCCCTCTAGAGCCATTGAGGAGATGACACGTGTACTTAGGGTGGGCGGATTGGTTGTCGTAGCTGACATTGTCTCCTCGAAGAATAAGGAAGAAGCAGAGATTCACAACGCGCTGGAGACTCTACGCGACCCGAGCCATGTCAGGGCCCTCTCTGAGAAGGAGTTGGAGGCGTTGCTAAATTCAGGTGGACTTAGGGTAATCGCCAAGGACAGTTGGGTGAATGAGAGGGAGTTCGGGGAGTGGATCAGGATAACGAACGCACCCGAGAGAGAGTGGTCCCTCCTCGTTGTCATGAGGACACTAGCGGAGGCGGGAATCACTGCGGGAGTCAACCTCAGAGTTGAAGGAGGCAATGTAAAATTTGACCACAGGTGGGTACTCGTTGCCGCTGAGAAAAAAAGCTAGCAACTGAACTATTCTTCCAACAGGGCTACGGGTTCGCCATCCTTCAGATAGATTCGAGGGGTATGAGGATTGAGGTGGTTGAGGACGCTATAGGTCATCCAACCAGCTGTCTCAGCGAACTTGCTCAATGTATTCTCACCGGTGCATCCAATTAACTCGATGACGTCACCCTGCTTAGCCTCCAGACCTCGTAGATCGACTAAAATGTGATTGAGGCTTATCGAACCGATGGCACTTCGATATTTTCCGTCGACTAGGATGTGTGCATTATTAGCCATCTCACGGGGGACGCCATCGTAGAATCCAACGTGCACAGTACCAACGGGCATGTCCTCAGGAGCGACGCACTTACCCCAATAGGTGACTGAATCGCCTCTACTGATGGTTTTCGTATACTCTATCCGCGCCTTCCAAGAGAGGGCTTGCCTCAGCTTCAAGCCTGAGGAGATGTCCTTAGGTTCTGGGTAGATACCGTAAAGACTCATGCCGGGTCGGATGATGTCGAGGTGTGCCTCTGGATTGTTGAGGGTCGCGTCGGTGCTGGCGAGGCTCAGTGAGCCGGGGTCGACACCGGCAGATCGAAGCTTGTCAGCCACGGCCCTGATTCTTGCTATCTGTTGCTCGTCATACTCCGGGTTCTGCATGAGTGTGCTCATGACCCCATAGAGATTGATACAAGGAAGCGCCGCTATTTTCTCGATAAGGTCTGGCGCCTCCTCATACCAGACGCCAACACGTCTTAGACCAGTGTCAACCTTAACGAAAATGCTCGCGGTCTTATTCATCCTCTCCGCTGCCTCACTCAACTTCTCCGCTGCGTCAAGTGTGTAGACAACCTGAGTCACACCCTTCTCAACACTTATCTTATACTGATCTATTGTCCAGAGGGGGTCCATGTTTACAACTTGTAGGCCGGTGGCCTCCCTGATCTGGATTGCCTCACGAGTCTTGGCGACGAGGACACGTTTGATACCATTGTCCTCGAGGTGAGTCGCTACTGGGAGGATGCCATGGCCATAGGCATTATTCTTGACACATGGCATCACCTCGGCCTTAGTGTGTCTCCTAATCTCAGTGAGGTTGTTTGTGACGGAATCGAGGTCGATCTCGAGCCAGCTTCCATAGCCCTCCATTCTTCTCCTTATTTCAGCGGGCTTGAGCTGCATCGACCAGTAAGAGTGAGGCATAGCTCCTTCTTCTTGGCCATTCTGTATAAGCGTGTTGCTCACTCAAGAAAATATTCATTTTGTTACGTTATAGATCTCTAATAACGCCACAAGCACTGTTCTAGGGATTTACCTCTAAGAATTTTTGAGAGATATTCAATTTTATATTATAACCTCGCACAGTGTTTTAACCCTCATTAATAGGTACACAGATGTATAATAGGGGAAGACGAGACTCATCAGGTGTAGGTTTGTTGGGAAACAGACCCGCGGGAGCCAATAGAGCATTATCCAATGGATCACTCTGTCTAGACAGGAATTGCGTTACATGCTGCCTCGAAACCGAGATGCCTCTGACCGAGGATGATATGAAGAGAATCGAGAAGCTAGGCTTCAAACGATTAGAGTTCACAGTCGAGGTCGAGGGAGAGACCCGTCTCTTAAACGTTAACGGGACTTGTTTCTTTCTCAAAGACGGCAGATGCAAGATATACGTTGACCGCCCGGAGGGTTGCAGGATTTACCCACTAGTCTACGACGTCGAAACACACAAGTTCGTCTATGACAAGGTGTGTCCACACTACTCCGAATTCAAGGCGACGAGAGAGGACAAAGATAGGCTTAAGCGACTCATAAGGAAGTTGGATAGGGAAGCTGCGAAGAGGATGTAGGCGTTAAATCTTAGCTAAATAACAGTTTCGAATCTATGAATTAATACCTCGCTGGGTTTGTTTTTCACCCTAATTATTAATTATAGTATACGGAACCGCGCGCGCCTCGAAACGTCTACATGTGTGCGCTAAACTGGCTGATGCCTGAAAGGGTCGGCGACAAGAGAGCCTCGATAGGAGCCTATCCAATTGGAGGTGAATATGTTATCGACATCGACTCTTATCTCAACTATAAGAAACACAGTCACAACCCACGTCTGGGTTCAAGGCGCACGTGAAATAGTTCTTCCCCAAGTTCAGCTATTGGGTGGGTAGCCTTATTGTGAAGGTCGTTCCCTCGCCAAGCTTGGACACGAAGCCCACTTTTCCCCCGTGACCCTCAACCACCATCTTAACGAAGTATAGTCCAAGCCCCAAGCCACCCTTCTTTGTTGTGAATAGTGGCTCGAAGATATGCTTGGAGGCTTCCTCACTTATACCCACGCCAGTGTCACCGACCTCCATGACCACCTCCTCGCCCACACGCCTAGCTGAAACTGTGAGCTTAACCCCCTCGGGCATCGCCTCGTAGCCGTTCCGCACAAGGTTATCCAATACCCTACGCATCAGCTCAGGGTCAAGAGACACATCCTCCAGTCCCCCTCTCAGCTGCATGTCCAGACTTATGTTCTCGGGTTTAGGCACACCATCAACAACTTCCTTGACGAGGGACGATAAATCCACCTTCCGCTTCACTACCTTCACATCCCGTGTCCCTTCCCTAAACCCCTCGATCATGTGTAGAGACCTCTCCGCGTTGCTGGAGATTAACAACAGCATCCTATCTGAGAGCTCCTGCTTCTTCCTAGCAATCTCCGCGGCTTGGCTGATGGCTATGAGCGGCCCACGCAGATCGTGCGCCACCGTTGCCCCAATCCTACTAATAGTATCCATCTGCTGTATGCTACGTAGCCTCTCATCGCTCTCACGCAACTTAGATTCCTCCTCCTCAACCAATCCCTCAAGCCTGTAAGCCCGCTCCTGCACCCTCTCCCTTGCAACAGCCAACTCTGTGTTCAACGTCTGAAGACCTTCATTCGTCTTGTTGAGCTCCTTATTGGCCGCCGCCGACACCTCTTCAGCTCTCTTCCGTTGTGTGATGTCATCGAATATAGCGACGAAGTACCCCTTTTCCGGGCTGTAGGCGGAGATGGATAGCCATATGCTGAGGGGTTTGAGGAATAGCTCGAAGCTCGCAGGCACTCCAGTTGAGGAGACTCTACCATAAATATCGATGAGCTCAGGTTTTCCCTCTTTGATTCCCGGTATTGCTTCAGATACCTTTCTTCCAATTACTTCCTCCCTCTTCAAGCCGGTTAACCTCTCGAAGGAGTCATTGACTTCGAGGTAGGTGAAGTCCTCTGGTTTGCCATTTTGGTCTTGTATCATCTTACAGTAGGCGAAACCGTTCATCATGTTGGAGAAGAGAGTGCGGTACCTTTCCTCGCTTACCTTTAACGCATTCTCTGCCCGACTCTTCTCCACAGCGTGCCTGATCCTTCTTGCGAGGACTTTGAAGTGTGCTAGCTCCATCTCCTTCTTGACGTAGTCGTCAGCCCCAGCGGTGAAGACGTCAGAGGCTATCTCATCACTCCCTCGCCCAGTGTAGATTATGAAGGGGATCGTCCTCGTCTTCTTGATCTCGGTGCAGAACTTGGTGCCATCCATCCCCGGCATCTGGTAGTCGGAGACGATGCAGTCGAAGGGCTGATCCGATAGGAGTTTCAGCGCGTCGGATGGTATTTGCATCGTTGTTACTGTTAGGGAGGGGTCATCGGACTCGAGGCTAAGCTTCGTGAGTTCCAACGAGGACTCTTCGTCGTCGACGAGAAGGACACGGATGGCATCGGTGCTATTCTTCCCAGTTTGTTTCTGTAAGGAGGCTCACCGAATATTTAGAACAGTTACGCAGTCTTAGTTAACTCTTCGGATGGAGATTCTCAATTACCTTGGTTCGCATTGTGGGAGATTCATAGTTAATAGCTTCGAAATAAGCATCTCGAAGGCGCGCGCGCAACGGGGTCACTTCAGTGTTATTCGTACAGCGTGGATTCACTGGGGAGGAGGATATCTTCTCCGGTGATGGCAACTTTCTTGAGGTTTTCTGCCCTGGCAAGGATCGACTGCTCGAATGGATTGACAATTTGGGGAATCTGTACGACATTTCTCTGACGAACATAAAGAAGTTCTGTGTTGGTTCTCCGATTCAGGCTGCAGCTGATGTTATGACTTTGCTTGTTCAAGAATATCATCTGACTGCTGATCAGGTCAAGGGTGTTGATGTTCATCTTCCACCGAGTGGTGCAAGGACGGTTAACAACCGCACCATGCCAGATATTAATTGCCAGTACATAATGACGGTGATTCTACTTGATGGAAAACTAACTTTTGAAGCAGCCCACTCATATGAGAGGATGACCGATCCTAAAGTACGAGAAGTGCAGTCCCTCATTAACCTAATTGGCGATCCAAAATTTATTGGGCAAGAAGAGAAACGACCTGGAATGGTGCGGGTCCACCTGGTAGATGGTCGTACTGTGGAGAAACTCGTCTCATCGGTTCGAGGAACTGCAGATAATCCTATGACTCGAAGCGAAATCGAGATAAAATCTATGGACCTCCTTCAGGGTATTCTCGGCAAGGATAAAGCGAACTCTCTAATAGGAACCATCTGGGAACTGGAGAAGGTGCGGTCGATGCGAGAGCTGCGACCATTACTCTCAGTTTAAGTATATTTCACGTGCGCGCGCTTCGTGCTTTTTATCGCTTATCTGAAGAATTTCTGCAAGCCGTTGCTTGAAATGATGTATTCGCGCATCAAATCATCCCGAACCGATTTTTTGGTGTTTCCATAGAAGTTCGACCTCAACCTAAAAGTGTCGCCCCATTCCATGAATACGGGATTGTCCAGCGAGGTGGCAGGCCAATATGAAAGATCGCCTCCATTGGGATTTCCTGTCGCAACGAAATTGGCCCAATAGGATGAGCAATTTTCAGCAATCTTGAAATCCAGCTCGGTCCAGTCCCTCTGCTGAGGAATATCACGCAGAGACTTGAACACATACCACAATTCACTGCTGTGCCAAGCCCATCGGATCTCGGCTTCGCGGCCCGGTGCCCAATGAGAGAAATAGTAGGGATACAGACTGCTGACCGGATTCAATTGGTTCAGCATCAATGCCACGATCAGGTTTTGAGTGCCGCCAGTTTCGCTGCGCAGACGCAGGCTTTCCATGGTGGCAGCAAAATCATCGGTTGTGTTGTACAACTCGGAAAAATTGTATTTGTCAAACAGCTCCTGATAGGTTTTCTTTGAGGATTCCATGAAAATACTCTTGGTGATGATTGAAAATTCCCCGTTCCCTTCGCCACAGTTGACACCGAACAGGATATTTTTGCCTTTGAGAGCCCCTTTCTGTTTAAAGAAATCGATCGGGCTATGGGTCATGGCGTAGCCGTCCACCATCGAAGTGAAACCTTTGCCATAAACCTCGCTTTTGGGGGTGTTCTCATTCACAAAGGCACTGGTCGGCAAAGCCCGCAGCTCAGTCACGCTCAGACCGGCATAGCCCTTGTCCTTCAAATACGTATCGCACGCAGTTTCCGTCTGATCAAGCGTGGATCTTCTGCTTAACGCACTAAAACTGCTGTCCATGATGGCACGGTCAAATAAATCGGTCGCCAGGGGTGATGTGAGAATGGAGCAAACTGCACCGGCGCCTGCGGATTGCCCGGCAATGGTGACCCGTGTAGGATCACCACCAAACATCTTGATATTTTTCCGAACCCATTCTAGGCTTTTGATCTGATCCAGCAGGCCGTAGTTGCCTGATGTGCCGGTTGGTGATGCGGCGGAAAGATCTTTTGTTGCCAGATAGCCGAAAACGCCCAGACGATATCCGACCGAAACGACTATGATTCCCTTTTTACAAAGCTCTTCCGGATTGAATTCCGGTTCATAGCTGTAACCATGCATACTTGCACCGCCATGAAACCATACCAGTACCGGGCAATTTTCATCCGGGGTTTGGGCGGGTGTTGCGACATTCAGGTAGATACAGTCTTCGCTCATGACTGGTTTCTTATCTTTATACTCATAGTAAAACTCTGGTCCCCACCAATCTGTGGTTGATAGAATCTGCACGGCCATAGGTGCATAAGTATCACAGGCTCGAACACCGTCCCAAGGTTCTGGATCTGCAGGAGCGGCCCACCGCAAATCACCAACCGGTGGTTTGGCGTAGGGCACGCCTTTATAAATCGTTATGCCGTTTTCAACGTAAAAATCACCCGATACTTTGCCAAAGACAGTCTGGACAATTCGCGTGCGCGTGGGGTCTATTTCCTGCTCGGAATATTGTTTCCCCATCATTGTTCAGGTAGCATCTCATTTTAGGCTCATTTAAGTATTATTTTCGTCTAAAAAGCGCGCGCTTCGGGCAGAGCGTGGGTGAAGAATACCATTTTCTCCTCGGTGGCGATGAATGCGCGCGCGCATTCAGGGATGTGGAAAGTAATAACCAATTAAAAAGAAGAGAACCGCAGTAGTGATGCAAATTAAACTGGTAAATATAAGCATTTTTCTCCGCTCCTTTCTAAGCCTCTCAAAATCTTGCTTTAACTTTTCAACAGATCGACTCAGTGCTTGATCATCGTTACTAAGACCCATGGATAAGAAGAGGATGTAATCCGCTTTAATGAATTTCGCGCCAATGCGCGCGCATAAGGAAGTTGGATAGGGAAGCCGCGAAGAGGATGTAGGCGCTAAATCTTATCTAGCTAATACACACACATTTGGTTTATCCGGGTGTTTTTTCATGGATGAGAAGAAGGTGAGGGAGATCTCATTAGCCATACTAGCCATTATCGGGCTTCTCGCTATTGTCACGGGCTACCTTGCGACAGGGCCGACCGCCAAGTTTCTACTCGCATTTTACCCCCTCATCGTCGTCTTGATAGGCGTCGCGTTCCTCCGCCAGGGTAGCCTAAACATGGCCTTCATCGGTTGGGGCCTAGCAGTGGTGTTGGCAGTGTCCAACTTTGGTAACACGCCTATCGATGCGGGGGCCTCCACGCTTGTTGGTGTGCTGAAGAGTTTCGGTATCGCCTTCACCGTTGCAGCCACGATGCTCTTAATCTATATAATGCAGGCAACTGGGGCTCTCGAGACGATCTCCGCGGTAATTAAGAAACAGGTCACTGGAAGTGAAGTCCAAGCTCTTTACATCGGAGTAGGTTTTGGTTCCTTCCTCTCCGCCCTAGGGGTCGTCACGCCAGCGTTATTTCCGCCCCTCCTCGCTACGATGGGATTCAGCCAACTAGCCGCCATAAGCGTCGCCGTCCTCGGTTACGACCCTACAACAAGTTTTAGTTTACTCGGAATTCCAATCACATTACCAAGCCAGCTCTTTGGCCTAAATCCTATCGTATTCGCCTTCAAAATAGCTGTCTTTCTCCCCGTCGTATCAACGGGCTTTGCCTTCGCAATCCTATGGCTAATAGGAGGTGTCAAATCCATTAGGAAGGGTCTCGTCCCCGGTCTCATCTGCGGCCTCGTACTCGCGGGGGCGTGCCTAGTCAGTACTGTTGTAGACTACAATATCGGATATGAGCTAATTCCGATACGTATCATCGGTGTCATAGCAGGACTCCTTACAATGTTTGCCTTAACTGCTTATGATCGCCTATGCGGTAGAAAGAACACAGAAACGGTCAAGAGTGAAGAAATTAAACTAGGTGAGATATGGCGCTCATTTTCACCCTTCGTGATACTGACCATCCTCGCTGTTATAGTGAGCCTACCCACCATAGGCGACTATTTATCAAGGGCACCTGGCTCCATTGAGGTCATCACCATAGGCTCTCAGAGTATTGACCTCGATATCCTCTCCCAGATATATACTTGGATTTTCATCGCTACAATAATCTGCCTCACAACTCTGAAGCCCACAAGAGACCAACTCAGAAGGGGGATCGATCTCTGGATCAGACGTGCCCCAACCCCCGTCCTCACCATCATGGTCTACTTCGGCGTCAGCTTTGTAATGTCGGGCTCAACAATGAACCAGGTGCTTGGCGATACGCTTGCACTAGTCTTTGGAGGAGCCTACATCTATGTCTCCTCCAGTTTAGGCTTCCTCGGCGCCATAGTAGGCGGCTCTGAGACTACCTCAAATGTCCTTTTCTATAAAATACAGAAGACCGCTGCCGACAAGATTGGGCTAAGCTCAACGCAGTTCATGACACTATACGGGGGCCACGCTGTCGGGGGAGGCGTCGCAAGTTCGGTAACTCCGTCAAAGATCAATAACGCTGTCGCAACCGTGGCTGCAGGGAAGGAGACCGAGTCGATAATAATGAGGAAACACCTAATTGTTGCTATATTATTGACTGTGGTGACTTGCTTGCTTGGTGGTCTCCTTATCATCCTCGCCTTCTAGTGGCTGGTAATCCGTTTTCTCTAAGGTCAGATTTCCATAGACGCAACCTATGAATCTGGCGAACATGAGCTTCCGCCTCACGATGTTGTATGTGGACTCGGTCATACCATGCTCCTGGAGCTTAGTCTTAAGGTTCGTCTCCGATAACTGACCGAAGCTGCAGTCCTGTAGTGTATCAAGGAATAGGAGATCATCCTCCGTCAGCTTCGGCTTCTTACTACCCACGACATCACCGGCCCATAGATGAGCCTATTATCTCACCTTCACAGTGGAGAGTTAAATCCTTGCCCCTAGTAATTTTAGCGCGCTCGTCGAATCGTCCATAAATTGGTAGCAGTATTTTTGATGGCTATGGAGTTCAGCACGATCCCTTGGTAGGGCTATGCTCTCGGAACCATGGATGTTTGGTATCACGAACTCGCTTCTGAAGTTCGCTGCACATGAGAATATGGATAGCATCTTTGCATCCCAGATACTGTGGCTCAGCGTCGGTATCTTCGGCCTCATCTTCTTCGCCTATTACTATACAATGGGCTCCTTCACCACCAACCTCACTGGAACTTCGGCGATCCTTCTCGCGGTCCCGATCATCTCGGGCGTCTGCCTCGCTGCGGGCATGTTCTTCATCAACAAGGCAGTGGCTGTCGGGCCAGCGGGGCCAGCAACTGCGATTACAGCTGGCAACGCTATCCTTGTAGCCCTATTAGCCTACGTGGTCCTCAATGAAGGATTCGGCACTCCTAAACTAATTGGGATGCTAATGGTCGTTAGTGGCATCATTGTGATGAGTGTATTCGCCTAACTAGTTAGATTCCTTTCCGCCGCTAACTTGATTTAAGCAGTGGTAGATAATCAACTGATATACTATGCAAGTCAGAAAGCTCGGTGAGGTAGTAGTGGAACCAACCTCAGGTGGCATCTTCACGGGGGAGGTAACAATCCAGAGGGTCTTCGGAAAAGAGACGGGGGCATCAAACCTCAACCTGAGTCTCGTTTCATTTCCCGCTGGGATCCATAATACTTGGCACACTCACAACCAAGATCAATGCCTCTGGATACTCACCGGGAGGGGGAGGGTGGCGAGTAGGGAGAGAGAGTATGTAGCTGAGCCGGGCATGGCGTTCTTCATCCCAGCTGGTGAGAGCCACTGGCACGGAAGCGTCGGGGAGGATTTTAGTCATATAAGTATCATAGGTGGCATGGGACCCACGAGAACCGATGGGCCCGACCCCTTTAAATCGGAGCCATCATCCATCAGTTGATCTAATTGAACCTAGATGTGAGGCTGAGAGTTGGTGGGATCACCGATATGTCCACCATCGACTGGTATGGTAATGTCAGCCTCATCGTCTTCTGTGCTGGTTGTAACTACAGGTGCCCATACTGCCAGAATTCGGGTCTAATACCCCTCGACTCAGGGAGAGAGATAGATCTTGATTTCCTTCGAGATCGCTTCATAGCTAACAAAATGATTAACGACGCCGTCGTGTTCACTGGGGGCGAACCTGTCCTCCAGCCTGATGCTGTGATCAAGAGCGCGAAGTTAGCCCAGAGCCTTGGCCTCAGAGTCATGCTCGATAGCAACGGCAGCGTAAAAGAGAACATAGATAGGATACTTCGTAGTGGCGCAATTAATAGGGTCGCCCTCGACGTCAAAGCCCCCCTGAATATGGAGGATTATGGGAGGGTCACGGGGCGCCCCGACTTAGGAGAAGTTTCAGTCGAGGCTGTAGAGCACTGTCTGAATCTGAGTAAGGAGCTTGGTATCGAGATGGAGGTCCGAACTACCGTCGCCCCTGGCATCTCTGACGATTTGGCATTCATTCGAAGCATAGCCGACTCCATTAAGGGGAGGAGCGATGTCTATTACCTTCAGCAGTTCGATAACCTTGGTGAGGTGCTAAGCCAAACCCTTAAACAGGAGAAACCTCCTACGAGGGAGGCAATGATGAGCCTCGCCCGAGAAGCCCTGAAGACGGGAATTAGGAATGTATTCATCAAGACGCGAAGTCATGGGCTCGAGAGGATGGGCTGAGAGATGGCCCGGAGACTACTCATCCTGTTAACGGGGATGGCTGGCTCCGGTAAGACGACTCTCTCTGGAATTATCCGTGAATCTGGCCTCCGTGTCATAACCATGGGAGATGTAATTAGGGATTTAGCCAAGCGGCAGGGACTCGAGCCCTCACCCGAGAACATAGGACACATCGCTGAGGACATAAGAAAGGGGGGCCCCGATGCTGTGGCTCGCCACTGTGTAGAGATGCTTAAGAGAGGACCAGAAGGTCTCATTGTTGTTGATGGCATTAGAAGTCTAGCTGAGGTTGGCGCATTCAAAGATGAGTTCGATGTCGTTCTAATTGCCTTATGGGCTAGTCCACTGAGCAGGTTCAAGAGGCTCACACGTAGAGGTCGGAGCGATGACCCAAAGACCTGGGAGGAGTTCAAGGAGAGAGAGGGTCGCGAACTTTGCTTCGGTATTGGAGACGCCATTGCATCAAGCGACTACATGATTAAGAACGACGATGGCATTAACGTCTTAAAACCTGCTTTCGACGAGATTATGGGGCAGATAAAGAATGGCTGAAGTCAGGGTCACCATCAAGGCTCACCTTAACCCAACTGAGAGCCAGGAGAAGCTTGAGAAGGCGATCACAAACCTATTCGGAGATGTCAAACCCCAACGCAGTAGGGAGCATGGGACTACATACCTTGTCCTCAACTTATCTGGAAAGGATTCTCTCCGCAAACTCAGGCAGAGAATTGCTAGTGACAGGATCAGGGACGCGACCCGAGCGATCCTTAACAGGTGGGCCGCAAAAAACGAGAAAGTAACATTCCACCTCAATAGGCAGGCAGCCTACGCGAATCACGTGAGCATCTACCACGCAAACCAGGCACCTCTCGGTCCAATAGAAGTAGAGATAGAGGGGCCACCTGAGATGATCATTGAGTTTCTTACGGGAAAGGGCGCTTCTTAACGCACAATGCAGCAAGATGTAAATGTGTTCATCTCAGGAGGATACGCCGCTTCTCTGGTGGCATCTTACCCATCTTCTTCACCTGCTCTGTGAAGTCCGAGATAAATTTGGGGAGCATCTTAAAGATAGGTAACACCATGGGCTGGAGGCGTATCCTATCCGGCTCTATACCGAATCCCTTCAAGGACTCAGAGACATCAGCAACGAGCTTCGCTGCTAGCTCGGCCTCGTGGCTCTCCTCCACCTCGCATATGAGTACTCCGTCGGCACCAAGCCCTATCGCTTTCAGGATGGTTTCCTTGCTCAGGAGCGCAGTCGAGGGCATCCGAACGATCCTGATGTTAGTCGGGTAATGAAGCCTCGCCGTGCCTGCATTGTCAGCTGCCGTGTAGCTGATGTTGTCATCAAAGAAGCCAAGCACCGCAATGTCGCCCTCAGTCCCTGAGAGGAGGCCCTTTGCCTCCTCCAGCAGGGCGTCCCCTGAGTTGTTAGGTATTCTTAATGAGCCTTTGGGGCACACTGGTATGCAAGCACCGCAGCCGTTGCAACTCACAGAATCGAGTATAGGTCCCTCGTCGCCCATCGTCAACGCGCCCCTGACGCAGGCGTCCATGCAGGCACCGCAGAGGTCGCACCCCCCCTCATGGATTGGCTTGTCTGGGCTCAGCTTGATTGTGCCGTCCCCGACGAAGTTATAAACGTGGCTCGCTGCGGCCCTCGCGTCGACCACCGAGTCGTGTATGTCCTTTGTCCCCGTGGCGACGCCAACAGCGAAGACGCCCTCCCTAAGCGTCGAGATCGGGTCTAGCTTCACATGCTTCGGGGCCACGAAGAGGTCCTCCCCGAGGGCAATGCCAAGGCGGGAAGCGAGCTCGCTCGTCCCCGCGGAAGGGACCATGGCAGAGCTGAGCACGACGAGGTCGACGGGGTTTCTCAGCATGAGCCCCGTGTCTAGGTCCTCGACGGTTATCTCGAATCTCCCATCCTCGAGGGGTGTGACGCCACCGGGCTTCGCGTGTATGAACTGGATCCCTTTCTCGCGGGCCTCCCTGTAGAAGTCCTCGAACCCACGCCCGGTCATACGCATGTCCGTGTAGTAGATGTAGACCTTGAGGAATGGCAGGAACTTCCTGAGTAATATCGCCTGTTTAACGGAATAAGCGCAGCAAACGCTGCTGCAATAGCCTACGCCGTGGTGGGAGTCGCGGCTCCCTGCGCAGAGAACATATGCGATGGACTTGACTCTATCACCGTTCCCACGCGTCAGAACCTTCCCCTCAGTGAGCTCGTTCTCGATGATTCTCTCCACCTGCAGGGCGTTCACGACACCGCTCATCTCGGGGTGGTATGTGCGGAGCACCTTGTTCCCGATGAGGTCGAAGCCTGTTGCGACTATCATCGACCCAGCGTCGACTGCGACAATCTTCTCCTGATCGTCCAGGTCAATCGCGTCGACCGGGCACGCCTCAACGCAGGCCCCGCATCGTTTGCAGTGCTCGAAGTCGATCGCGTAAGATGATGGCACGGCCTGCGGGAAGGGGAGATAGGCTGCTTTCCGCTTGTACAGCCCTTCCTCGAACTCGTCCTTCACCTCGGTCGGGCAGACCTGGCTACATCGCCCGCATTTGAGGCACTTTTCGATATCGACACCTCTCGATGTGACCCTGACCTTGATGTGGTAATCCCCCGGACCACCCGACACGGATGCGACATTGGCACCCGTCAGAAGGGTGATGTTCTTGTCGTTCCCGACCTCAGCCATGCGTGGGCTTAGTATGCATGGGCTACAGTCGAGTGTGGGGAAGGTCTTGCTCAGCTGTGCCATGCGCCCGCCTATGCTGGAGCGGCGTTCCACTAGGCTTACCTTAAACCCACCCTTGCTGAGCTGGAGGGCGGCGGTTATCCCCGCGACGCCCCCGCCGATGACGAGCACGTCCCTGTTTATCTTGACGACCTTCTCCTCCAATGGCTCAAGGGTACGCGCACGCGCGATGCCACCCTTGACCAAGCTTACAGCCTTCTCGGTGGCTCCTCTTTCATGGACCCAGCTGCATTGCTCCCTCAGGTTGACATGGACGAGTCTATGCTTGTTGATGCCGACCTCCTCGACTACGCCCCGAAACATCTCCTCGTGCATGTGGGGACTGCAGCAGGCAACAACGACCCTGTCCAGCCCGTGAGTCTTTATGCTGTCCTGTATTAGCTGTATACCTGGCTTGGAGCAGAGGAACTCGGTGACCTGCGCCGTCTTGACGTCCCCCTCCCTCTTTACCGAGTCTCGGACCTTCTCGCAGTCCACGGTGCCCGAGATGTTCCCACCGCACTTGCAGATGAATACACCCGTCACCATGTCAGACACCCACCTTCCCGAGGAGAGCTTGGACTCCAACCGAGTTCACGTCGAAGCCCAGCTTCGATGGGTCAATGCCCAGCGCAAGGCCGAGTAGCTGGGGATAGTAGAGAACAGGAAGGCCAAGCTGAATCCCGAGCTCCTCCTCTAGAGTCTTCTGGTACTTATCATACATTATCCCGCAGAAGGGGCAGATGACGACCATGGCGTCAGCCTTCCCGGATAGCTTCGCGAGCTTCTTCCCGGTCATCGCTTTCGCTATATCTTCCCGGACTGCCAGTATCCCGCCCCCACAGCAGTCGGTCTTCCCCTGGTAATCGAGGGCCTCCGCCCCCGTCGCCTCGACGAGCCTATCAAGGGTACCGGGGAACTCGGGGTCGTCGAAGCCCAGGTAGAGGGTTGACGGTCGGACGTAGTGGCACCCAGGGTGAGTAGCGATCCTCAGGCCCTTGAGTGGCTTCACGACCCGTGCCCGAATATTATCGAGACCGTAGTCGTCATGGAGCATACGAGCGAAGTGTATCACCCTCGGCTTCTCCCCAGCGTAGGCTAGACCCGCCTGTGTGAGGATCTTACAGACGCCCTTAGTGGCCTCAGCATCCTCTCCGAGCCTTTTCTCGGCCTTACTAAGCATCTCGCCACATGCAGAGCATAAAGTAACGAGGGCATCATCGCTCTCTGACGCTATCTTCAGGTTAGCAGCAGCCATCGATAATGCCTTGACCTCATCCACCGGCTCCACTGGGAAACCACAGCAGCCATAGCCACCGTCGACGAACTCGATGCCAAGCACCCTCGCAACCTCCCTCGCAGATTGCTCGTAGTTCATCTGCCGGGTTGGAATCGTGCACCCGAGGAAGAGACTGTATCTCATGCCTTCGCCTCTGATATGCGCTTTATGAATTCGAGATCCGACTCGACAGCAGGCAGACCACGGTCACCTCTCTCCTCGTTTGTGAAGTCGTCGATCGAGTAGACTCGCCCGTTCCGACTCAGGACATTGAGGAGCTTCGAGAGGTTAGCGGGGGCCACACCCTCCTTCGCTGCCATGTTTCTTAAGACGGTCATTACTTCTGGTGGGCGTACATCCTGAGGGCATCTCTCGAGGCAGATGAAGCACATACTACATAGCCAGATAGTATCACTCGAGAAGACTTGCTTCTTCAGCCCCATCTTAGCTAGCTTCATTATCCGCCGTGGGCTGAACGAAGCCTCAACTTCCCTAACCGGACATGAAGCGGTACATACCCCACACTGGAAACACTTGCTAAGGTCGCTCGCGCCCAGCTCGGTTTCGAGCCTCCTCAGGAAACGGGTGTCAACCTCGGAGAGATCCACTACGCTGTCTTGGGCCATCTGCTTTTGATGGATAACAGTGGATTAAAAAGATTGAGAAGAAAGACCTACGCCTTCTGGGCTTCGTAGATTTCGGTCTTCTTGGTGTACTCTGGTGCCCTCATCTCAACTGCTCCTGTGATTGCCTGTTGCATGCAGTTGTCTATACAAAGATAGCAAAAGAGACACTTAAAGGGCTGATACTCGACCCTCTTCTCTTCTGGAACGACTCTAATAGCCATACTCGGGCAGATGCGCTCGCAGTCCTGACACTGGTCACACCTATTCATATCCCATGTCAGGGCACCGCGTGTACCAGGTACTGGCGTCGGCTTCTCGAATGGATATTTGACAGTCGCTGGTTTGCTGAATAGGTTCTTTAGCACTTCTTTTACCATTTCTGGCATGTCAGTTTGCCTCCTTAACTTGGACGAAACGTTCTGTGCAGCTTATGCATGGATCTATGCTATGGATGATTGTCGGGATGTCCGGAACATCATTCCCGATTAGCATCGAAACAAGAGGAGGAATGTTGGCGGCTGTTGGGGTTCTAATCTTGCAGCGATTCAGCTTGTTTGTGCCGTTTCCCTCGATATAGTAGAAGAGCTCCCCGCGTGGCTGCTCAGTTCTTGCCACTGCCGTGCCCTCTGGGAACTTTTTGTTCTTGTTGAGCACTGGACCCTCCGGCATCTCCTTTAGTACCCTCTCTATTAGATCTAGGCTCTGGAAAACTTCGTCGTATCTTACGAGCATTCTCGAGTAAGCGTCTTCTCCTTCGTGGGTTATTGGCTCGAATTCGAGTGCCCCATAGGCTTCGTATCCCATCATCCTTGCATCTGACTTTATGCCACTCCCCCTAATGGTTGGGCCGACTGCGCCTAGGAAGGATGCTTTGCTCTTTGGTAGGATGCCTCTCCCCTCACACTTAGCTTTAATGGCGGAATCCTTGTAGAAGACTGGTCGAAGGTTCTCCATTTTCTTCCTGACAATACTTAGATCGTCGACGTAGGCCTTCGCAAGACTCTCGTCGATGTCCTTTCTACATCCACCAATCATATTTGTCTCGAGATGAATTCGGTGGCCGTTCGTTTTCTCGTTGAGTGTGAGTATAACCTCACGGTCTCGCCAGATCTGCATGAATAGGCTCTCGAAACCAATTGCGTCGGCGAAGAGGCCGAGCCAGAGGAGGTGACTCTGTAGGCGTTGCAGTTCACTCCAGGCTACACGTATGTATTTAGCGCGGGTAGGGACCTCAGTGTCAGTTATCTTTTCGATTGCCTCGCTGTAAGTCATGCCGTGAATGTAATTGCATATGCCACAAACTCGTTCGCAGAGGTAGATGTTTCTCTTGTAGTCGTTCAGCTCGCAGCCTCGCTCTATCCCGCGGTGGACATAACCTAGGTTTGGCACGACGTCGACTATCTTGTCCTCGTCGATGATAAAGCGAAGGTGTACGGGTTCGGGTAGCACGGGGTGTTGGGGCCCGAATGGTATGACAGTGTACTTGCTCTGAGACATTTTTGCATCACTCATTCCAGTCACACTTCCAGCAGCGACTTGCCTCACGAAGCGCCTCGTCCTCGTTGTAGCCAAGTTCAACCTCGTCGAAACACTTTACACGCTCTTCTGAGTTTAACTCCCGGCAGATGACCATCTCTTGGAACCTGATCTCCTCAATATTCGGGGGGCGACCCACAAATTCGTCCGCCTCGAGGTCGGGGGGAGGGAGGCCTTTGCCACCGAGGCTAACATCTATATTATGTGCGGCCTTCCTGCCGTCCCTCAGAGCCTCGATGACGCTGCTAGGGCCATAGACGCCGTCACCCCCAGCATAGACACCTGGGAGGTTCGTCTGCATCGTTTCCTCGTTGATGACTATTCTGCCCTGTCTGTTGACCTCGATGCCAAAGTCGGCGGGTATAACGACTGACTGTCCTATGGCCTTTATGATCGAGTCGACCTCGACTGTGTACTCGCTCCCCTTTATCGGAACTGGTCTACGCCTACCCGAGTCGTCGGGTGCGCCAAGTTCCATCTGTTGTAGGATTAGCTTGAGGGGCTTCCCAGCCTCGATCTTCAAGGTGGCAGTGAGATACTCGAAACTGACTCCCTCTTGGAGTGCCCCATTGATCTCGTGGGGAGACGCGGGCATCTCCTTCTCGGTGCGTCTATAGTACATGACAACCTTACTGGCGCCGAGACGCTTGGAAACTCGGGCGGCGTCTATGGAACTGTTGCCACCGCCAATGATAGCGACCCTGTCACCGATGGATGGCGTCTTGTTGTGGACGTTCACTTGGCTGAGGAGCTCACGGAAGTCCATAACGCCCTCGGATTCCTCGCCATCGACACCAAGCTTGTAGCTATCCAGTGCCCCTATTGCGACGAAGATAGCATCATGGTCCTTCTTTAGAGTCTTGAGATTTTTAATCTCCTTCTTCGTCTTTAGGGAGACACCCACCTCAACTAAACGGGCTTGAATTTCCTCCTCGAGGAGGTCCTTCGGGAGCCTATACTTAGGTATACCCCATAGCATGGCTCCACCACAACGGTCACCTCTCTCAAATAGGGTAACCTCGTGCCCGAGCGAACCGAGGAAGTAGGCACAGCTGACGCCGGCAGGTCCTCCACCTACGACTGCGATCTTCTTTCCGGTAGGTTTGGCCAGCTCCACCTTCCTCCTGAGGCTTGACATCGAGTCTGCCGTGTATCTCTTTAAGAGCCTGATTTGTATGGGTTCGTCGTTTCTTTCCTGACGGCAGCCCTCTTGACAGGGAGCGAAGCAAACGCGGCCCAAGATTGCTGGTAGAGGTGCGCGCTCGCAGACCGTGCTGTAGGCACTCTGTGGGTTACCCTCAGCTATCTGTCTGATGTATTTGGGTGCATTAACCATTCCCGGGCATTGTTCACGGCAGCGACCATAGAATCTCTTAATGAAAGGCGCGGGCCCCACTGCCGGTTTCACAAGCGTCGTGTCTTCAGCGCCCTCGATTGTTAGGAGCTTACCATCAAAGTCGACGCTTATACCTGAGACCTGTATCTTGAATAAGTCTTGTATCTCATTCTCGAATATGAAAGCAGATGGGTAGATGCTTGTGATACTTGACATGGGCTCCTTCCTTGGGGTCTTGACATGGAAGTTTATTACGTCCAAGTTTAGGGAGAAGTTGTAGACGTACTCTATTTCATTGTCATGATCGAGAGCAGTTATGGTGATCAGGCGAGCCCCCTGAGCCTTAAGATCATTCAACCTGTTGAACATCTCCGACTTCTCAGCCATTATGTTCTCGGTCTTTGACTTTAGCTCAAACTGCTGGGTAGTCATCTTAGTCCACCTTCTCTCCCTCACTGACTTTCTGGAGTTTCTGTAAGGCCAGGATAACTCCATCTACGATTGACTCTGGACGAGCCGCACATCCGGGGACGTAAACGTCAACTGGGATCACCTTATCGACACCTCCGAGAGTGTTGGGGCAATTGTGGAAGATCGCACCACTGCAAGCACATTCACCGACCGCGATGACTACTTTTGGCTGAGGCATTTGGTCGTAAAGGTTCTTCAATACGTGCTGGTTGCGTTTGTTGGCTGGACCTGTCAGGACCAGAACGTCCGCCTGCTTCGGGTCGCCTATATTGATTATTCCGAAGCGCTCGACATCGAACTTAGGTGTCAAAGCAGCCAGTATCTCGATGTCGCAGCCATTGCAGCTACCGCAGTCGAAGTGCAGGACCCACGGGGACTTGAGCCGTGCCTTAGTCATTGTCTTCATGAGAGAATCACCAACCGGGCTAGGAGCCCAACGATGTTCGCGATTATCAACAGAAAGCCCACTACCCATGTGGTCTTTAACATCGTCTTCCAGTCGAGCCTTGGATAACTGTTATCGATTACAAGTACGATGAAGAATAGAGCAAATGCGACAACTGCACCCACAACTATCCAAGGAATAGTGATAGCATCAAGCACAATGTCCTTTGCCCAAAAGAGGCTAGCGAAGCCAACTAGCAAGGCGACCTTCGTCCAGTGGCAGAGCTCGATGAGGGCAAGTGTATAGCCACTAAATTCTGTATAGATCCCTCTGACGAGCTCCTGGTGAGCATGACCAGACCCTGATACATCGAAGGGGGACTTCTTCATGTTGATTATAAGCACCGGGATTAGTGCGAGGAAGGTTAATGGAAGGATCGTTAGCAGTGGTACCGGGACATCAAAGATAGAGCTGACCATGAAGCTCCCTGAGACGAAGAAGATGCTGATCGCTACCAAGAGCAGTACAGGCTCATAGCTAAGCATCCCGAGAAGCTCCCGACGGGCACCTATATTGCTGTAGGGTGATTTGGAGTTGAACGCGGCCACAATCAAGCAGAGGTCCGCTATTCCCATAGTGAAGACTAATAGGAGCATATCCTGCCCGAATGCTAGGAGCGCGAAGGCAGCTACGCTGAAGCCGAAGTAGCCGAAAGCTAGGACAGGTTGAAGACTGCTCGCGATAAACGGCTCCTTGCCCCAAAGCTTGATCGCATCATAGAAAGGCTGTGTTATCGGAGGACCAATGCGGCTCTGCATTCTAGCTGTTATCTTCCGGTCAATGCCCATCAGTAGACCGCCAATAAAGGGAGCCAGAATTACTAGGACCACCGGAATGTACGTGCTTAGGTTAGTAAAGTCAACCATTTCAAAGCACCACCGTAATGAACATTATCATGACGAGCAACGCCCCCACAACAGCGCCGTAGTTTAGCACATTAGATTGGCTGAACTCATTATCCATGAAGAAGGCCGAAACCTGCATAGGGACCTGGGTGTCCGCCGTCGTCTCGAAGACGTCGGGATTGTCCAATACGTTTTCACCACTGACATACGGGGATTTAACCACCCCACCCTTCTTCGACGCTATCAGCGATCCTATAACAAAGATCGCTATGGCACCCACCCAGAATGGGTATATGAGGAAGGTACCAAAGCTAGTGGAGAAGCTCAAGGTCCCGGCACTCACGTACGCATTATATCCAGCTGGGAGAGCGGGCAACACGATCCCAACGATAACCACCGATGCCCCAGCCCCCAATACAATAACAAGACCTAGGAGGGAGAACAAAGATATCGAGTAGGGTAGGGGAAGCGTCTCCTCACCAAGCTTCTTCCCAGACTGTGGAAGTACCAGCATGTGCCCAAACCACTTCGCGTAATAAAGCGTCGTCGCGGCACTACCTATGAGGACAAGCGTTATTATTATTAGGAATCCGAGTGTAGATGACGAGCTAATCGCGTCGATAGCCACCCATTTACCGATAAGCATCCCGAAAGGTGGTAGAAACATACTCAACATACCAATTATCATGATAATTGTCGTGGTTGGTAGCTTAGCGATGAGCCCCTCCCATTCCTCGATTACACGGGTGTGCACACGATTCTCAACAACCCCCGCACAGAGGAAGAGGAGACCCTTTGAGACGGAGTGGAAAATTAGTAGTGTCAGCGCAGCAACATAGCCTAGTGGGTTCTGTGGTGTGCTTATCCCTATGCAGAGGATGATGAGGCCGAGGTTGCCGATCGTTGAGTAGGCGAGAATACCCTTGGATATTCTCTCGTTTAGGGCGAGAACTGCGGATATCATGAAGGTAAAAGCTCCGACGAGGATAACCCCGAAGCTTAGCGCTGTCCCGCTAAAAGCTGGAGCAAATCTAAGAAGAAGGAAGATACCTGCGTTCACCATTGTGCTGGAGTGGAGAAGCGCTGAGACTGGGGTTGGTGCCACCATTGCGCCCTGCAGCCACTTGTTGAACGGGAACTGTGCGGACTTCGTAAAGGCCGCGAATGCTAGCGCAGCGAATAAGAGAAGAGAGGTACGCGTTAAGGTCGAGTTTATCAAGGCCTCGATTGAGAGAGTTCCAGCGAAGGTGTAAGCGATGTAGATCGCGGCGACGAAGCCGACGCCACCCAGAAGGTTCATCCAGAGGGCTGTAAGCGAGTTCCTCACTGCGATATCCGTTTCATCGTGCCTGATCAGTTCGTAACTGCAGAGGGTGGTGACCTCCCAGAAAAAGTAGACCCAGTATAGGCTGTTGCTGAATACTAGGCCATACATGGCACCGAGGAGGAGTAGCATGAAGAAGAAGAATCGCGGCTGCCTACTCTTCTCAATGTGTAGGTGGTGCTCGTGCTCATCCATGTAGCTGAGGGCGTATACGACAATGAGTGAGCCCACAATTCCTATGATCAAACTCATAATAAGCGAAAGTTCATTGACGATGATCAAAGGCTCGACGGCCATTCCGCCTAGACCAAACTCAAAATAAGCCACTGGGACCAATTGCAATAAGGCGAGTCCGATGACCAGTAAGTTATTGTTCTTTAATCCAGCGTAGAGGAAGTAAACCAAAAGCGCGAGATCAAGAACCAAGATAACACTTTCGAAAATCGGCGCTGGTTGATATGAGAAGCCACCCCCCTGGAAAAGCAATAGGGATGAACCTATGAGAACAACAGCGGTCAGCGCTACTATGATCCTTCTAGCCACCTTTATGTTCAGGGCATAACAAGAGAGGCCCGCCAAAGGCGGGAAAACCACCGTCAGGGCAATGAGAGCATCTCCGTTCATGAGTACTCACACAACATTAGTACAGGATTCAGCGATAATAGATGGTTTAGATTCAGCATAAAGGTAAGTATATACCCTCGCCAAATCTGTACATACCATCCCCTACGCTTCAAAAGAAAGAGATTTAAACGTATCGTTAAAAAGGGATGCTTGCCTTTTAAAGATATTCAACTGAAAAGACAAAGTATCAAACTCGGGTCATTATTTGCATATATTTGTCCGTAATTTTTGGGATTTTTTTTGACAAAATCGCTTTTATAAGTCGCTTTTATCGGTTAACCTAAGTAAATCTGATAATTATAATAATTAAAATAAATATAGAATATATACGGAGGAAAATATGGATAGCAATATATACCGGATGGCTGGAGTTTATGGGAGGCGCGAAAATTGGATAAGTATATTGAGAGCGTCTATAACGGCATCGTTGAGAAGGACCCCCTCCAGAAGGAGTTCCACCAGGCCGCATACGAAGTTCTGACTACAATCGAGCCCGCGATCAAGAAGTTCCCTCAGTACAAGGAGAACAAGATTCTTGAGCGATTCGTCGAGCCCGAGAGGTTGGTTCAGTTCCGTGTTCCCTGGAAGGATAAGAATGGAGAGATCCAGATCAACCGCGGCTATAGGATTCAGTTCAACTCTGCTATCGGTCCATACAAGGGTGGCTTCAGGTTCCACCCAACTGTGAATCTCAGCATTCTAAAGTTCCTGGGACTTGAGCAGATTTTAAAGAACAGCCTTACAACCCTCCCGATGGGTGGCGCGAAGGGTGGTTCTGATTTCGATCCAAAGGGCAAGACTGATGCTGAGGTCGAGAGCTTCTGCACTAGCTTCATGCTTGAGATCTTCAGGCATATTGGCCAGTTCACGGACGTCCCCGCCGGCGACATCGGTGTGGGTGGACGAGAGATCGGCTACATGTATGGCGCATACCGTAAGATCACCAACCAGCACGGTGTTGGTGTTCTCACCGGCAAGGGTATTCCCTTCGGTGGCAGCCTCATCAGGCCAGAGGCCACTGGCTATGGTGCAGCCTACTTTACCGAGGAGATGCTGAAGACCAAGAAGGACTCCTTCAAGGACAAGGATGTCCTCATCAGCGGCTCGGGCAACGTCGCCCAGTACGCTGCCGATAAGGTCATGCAGCTCGGAGGAAAGGTAGTCACCCTCAGCGACTCGGACGGTACGATCTACATGCCTAAAGGTCTCACAAAGGAGCAGTGGGACTTCATGATGGAGCTGAAGAACGTCAAGAGGGGCAGGATCAGCGAGATGGCTGAGAAGTTCAAGGGCATTGAATACAAGAAGGGCGCGAAACCATGGGGTTACAAGGGCCATGTTGCCATTCCCTGTGCAACTCAGAACGAGTTAATTGGCAAAGAGGCTGAGAAGCTCGTTGCCGACGGTATCCTCGCCGTCACTGAGGGCGCTAACATGCCTTGCGACTTGAAGGCCATCGAGATCTTCCAGAAGGCGAAGGTCCTGTATGCACCCGGCAAGGCGAGCAACGCAGGCGGCGTAGCCACGAGTGGCCTCGAGATGTCTCAGAACAGCCAACGCTACTTCTGGACTCGCGAGGAGGTTGACGAGAAGCTTCACGCAATCATGGTGGGCATCCACAAGAACGCATACGACACCGCGAAGCTCTTCGGTCAGCCCGGAAACTACGTAGTTGGTGCAAATATCGCAGGCTTCCTTAAGGTTGCCGATGCGATGATTGCCCAGGGCCTCTACGCTTAAACTCTTTATTTTATTTCTTTTTATTTCTTCAATACTTCAATCATTTTCCTTGCATCGGTTTTTCCCTTTAATCAATATTGTCAGTTAGGGTTGTCAATGTAATTACAACATGTACAGGTTTTTATAGTATTAACCCACAATACTGTGATCCCTTCATGTACGGTATAGTGCGGAAGGAGAAGCTTACGTCAAACATCAAGCTATTTGATGTCACCGCACCAGCGGTTGCCGCTAAATCGAGGCCGGGTCAATTCGTGATTCTGCGCATTCATGAACGTGGGGAGAGATTTCCTATAACGATAGCGGACGCCAACCCCAAAAAAGGCACGGTAACCATCATCTTCGCAGAGGTGGGTAAATCCTCAACCCAGCTCGGGAAGCTCGAGATAGGGGACTCAATACTGAACTTCTCGGGACCCCTAGGGAACGCGACCAAAATACAGGAATACGGTGATATCCTCTGCGTGGGCGGGGGCGTGATGGCGGGTGCCCTACTGTACCAAGAGAAGGCATTAAAAAAAGCAGGAAATCGAATAACCACGATCCTGGGGGCGAGAAGCAAGGATCACATCATCCTCGAAAAGGAGCTACGGAAGATTAGCGACGAATTTCACATAGCCACAGACGACGGATCAGAGGGCCACGAAGGCATAGCCTTCTTAGCAGAGATGTTGAAGGAGAAGAAATTCTCCCACGCGATCACAATCGGACCGACGAGCATGCAGATGATAGTCTCCGAGATGACCAGACCCTACAAAATACCAACGACGGTGAACCTGTTCCCCATAATGGTGGACGGAACGGGAATGTGTGGAGCCTGCCGTGTAACAGTTGGAGGAGAGACACGCTTCGCCTGCGTCAATGGCCCCGACTTCGATGGCCATCAGGTAAACTACGACGAACTCATCAGCCGCATGAGGTTCTACAACCCCAACGAGAAGATTGCTATGGTCCTATTCGATGGAGGTGACTGATTTGGCGCACCGGAAACCACAGGCCGAGATGCCAAAGCAGGCAGTTGAGCAAAGGATACATAATTTCGACGAGGTGGCACTAGGTTACATAGAGGAGTTAGCCCTAATGGAGGCGGGAAGGTGCCTCAACTGCCCTAAGCCCCAGTGCAAGAAGGGGTGCCCAGTTGAGGTACCAATCCCCGAGTTCATACAACTCATCAAGGATCATAAATTTCTGGAAGCGGCTAAGAAGCTCAAGGAGAAGAATGCACTGCCAGCTGTTTGTGGTAGGGTCTGCCCACAAGAGGAGCAGTGCCAGAAGTTCTGCGTCCTGGGGGTCAGAGGAGACCCCGTGGGCATAGGACGTCTCGAGAGGTACGCCTCAGACTGGGAAAGGCTGAACGCGAAACTAGAGTCCCAGACTACTCTACAGATAAGCGGAAAGGTTGCTGTCGTAGGCTCCGGTCCAGCTGGTTTGACAGTAGCAGCGGATCTAGCAAAGATGGGACACAAGGTCACAATCTTCGAGTCTCTACACACCGCGGGGGGTGTGCTGATGTATGGGATACCGCAGTTTAGGCTCCCGAAGGAAATAGTCCAGATGGAGGTCGAGTACGTGAAAAGCTTAGGGGTTGAGCTCCGTCTTGACTCCACAGTGGGACTTCTATCCACGATACAGGAACTAATGAATGATGGCTACGATGCAGTCTTCATAGGCTCGGGAGCGGGGTTACCCAACTTCCTCCATGTCCCCGGGGAGAACCTCAAGGGCATATATTCAGCTAACGAGTTCCTGATACGTACGAACCTCATGAAGGCATACAAATTCCCCGAATATGATACGCCAATTCGTGTGGGGAAGAATGTAGGGGTCGTGGGGGCTGGCAACGTCGCTATGGACTCTGCACGCTGCGCCCTGAGGTTGGGAGCTGAGAGAGTTCACATAATATACCGTAGGAGTAGGGAGGAGATGCCTGCAAGAGCAGAGGAGGCAGAGAATGCTGAGGAAGAGGGCATTGAGTTCAACCTCCTCACTAACCCCGTCCGCTTCATAGGAAACGAACGTGGCTTCCTGGAGAAGGTAGAGTGTGTGAAACAGCGTCTAAGCGAACCTGATCAGTCTGGGAGGCGCCGACCGGAACCCATCGAGGGAAGCAACTACACTATCGACATCGACACTGCGGTCATAGCCATCGGGCAGTCACCCAACCCAATAATCCAGCAAACGACCGCTGGCCTCCAGATAACACGCCATGGGACAATCGTCGTCAACGAGGATACGATGCAGACCGCCATTCCGGGAGTCTATGCAGGAGGCGATGTGGTCAGCGGTGCAGCGACCGTCATAAGTGCTATGGGGGCAGGCAAAAAGGCCGCTAAGGCGATACACGAATACATAATTACTAAGGCCTTGAATGGAGGTTAGACCTCACCTTTTTGTAAAGTTACACTATTTTGAAGGGTTGATAACTTAAATATTTAGTATCTTTATTAGTAGTGATCACGAATGGAAAAAGCCCTGATTCTGCTAAAGATAGAGTGCCTCGGGGAGGACTGCATTGAGGAGGTATTGAATAGGGTCAAGCAGAGGTCTGAGGTTAAGGAGGCGGGTATGACCTTCGGTGAGTTTGATGTATATCTCATCGCCGAGGTTTCAAAGTCTCTAGAGATGACTAAACTCGTGATGGAGCTCCGAGGCTACCCATCGGTCGTCTCTACGACAACACTTCTAATCGTCGGCTAAACTCTACTTTTTAGACTAAAACCCCTTTTAAATTCCTCTTTAAATCTAGAAGAACCTCAGGAATGGCCCAAGGTTTTTCTCGCAAATTGGGCAGATACTCGGTGCCTGGCCTTTGATCAAATTTTCAACTGTCGATTTTATACTATGTTCATCTATCTCAAGTAACTTCGCGTTCTCAGGTGGTTTATCAAATCGTCTAGCACACCATAATAGTATACGATCTCCACCTGACACCGTAACTTCGCAAACAATCGATATACCCTGGGATAGGATGTAGAATATGTGCCTCTCGGGGATCGGCATAACATTGGTCATATAGTCGACATAGTTTTCCGCTTGGAACGACTCGAAACGAGCCTCGTGCCTAGTGTAGTACACGATTTCGGCCATGTCAAGTGCTCAATACATATTTTATAAATGTTTATAATAAGTCTTGAATTCGAGTGAATAAAGCCGTTTTGGAGTAGGGGCTACACCTGTGGGATCACGTTGCAGGATATAGTGGATTTAATGCCCTCGGTCTCTCGAATCTTCATCACTGCTGCACGCATTTCCTCGCGTGTGTTCGCCTTAATCATTACGAAGAGGTCGAAAGGTCCATAGAGCAAGTGAGATGTCACTACACATGGTATCTTGCGGATCTTATCTTGAGTCTCAGACTTGAATGATGGCGCTAGCACCACAAGGATTAGTGCCTGTTCCATTACAATCATAGAGGTAATCAACCACATGTGATTTAAATTTATCCAACTAACTGGAATAAAGGAAAAACTAGTTTTTTATCCGATATTTGGCTTTGAAATACAAACATAAAAAGAAATAAACAGATAATTATAGAATTTATCCTCTGAACAAGCATTTATATTAATTAAATTATTTATTCTATGATCCGAATGCAAAGGGCACTGATCTTAGTGAAGTCGAAGTCCCAAGCCGATACGAACCTATTTAACAAGATAAAGGTATACCCAGGAGTCACGGAGGCGAACATGATCTACGGACCCTACGACATTTACACGCTTTATGAGGACACAAGCACTTTGGGAATAAAGAAGATGGTAATGGATATAAGGAACCTTCCCGGCGTCGTTTCAACGATGACCTGCCTCATATCCGATTAGGTTATTATAAATAATTAGTCGTGGGTTAGTGCCTGAGTCTTCTTATTCGAGTCGTTCAGTTTCCTGATGCGTTCTGTAAAGTCGTTGAACATGGTTACCAGCCAAGTTGGCATACACGCACTCGTGAAGATCGTCTCGAGACGCTCCCCACCGACCCCGAGGACGTCGAGAGTCTTCTTCATTACGTCGACCCTATCCATGGCCTCGAGGTTACCCGTTAGGTAGTTGCACTGCGTTGGTAGGCACCCGCTTATTATTACTCCATCAGCTCCGTTTCGGAAGGCTGCGAGGACGTGCAAGGCGTCTATCCTCCCTGTGCATGGGACCCGAATTATCCTTATGTTATCGGGGTACTCCATTCCCATGTTGCCCGCAGCGTCCGCTGCAGCATAACTGCACCACTGACAAGCGAAGGCGACGATCACTGGCTCGTCCTTTTTCTCCTCGCTCAGCCACTTTGGGGTGAGGATCGCCTTGATCTTGGGAACGAGCTGGTCGTCCTTGTAATGGCGTAGCTGCATGGCGGATACAGGGCAGACCGCGCTGCATATCCCACAGCCCTCGCAGGCTGCCTCTATTACTTTTGGCTCCCCGAAAGCGCTCCACTCGATGGCGCTGAAGGGACAGATGCTCGCGCATGCGCCGCATCCGACGCATTTCTCCTCATCTACCCAGGCCTTGGCGAGGTCGATCTCCATCTCCCCGCGCATGAGCATCGAGGCGACACGCCCCGTGGCTCCCAGAGCCTGTGTGACGCTCTCTTGGATGTCTTTGGGTCCTTGCGCCGTGCCGGCTATGAAGATGCCTTCAATGGCTGTGTCTAAGGGCTCCAGTTTCGGGCCTCGCTCCGCAAAGAAGCCGTCCGTTGAGATGGCGATGCCAATCTTCTGGGCTAATTCTAGCGCTCCCTCGGATGGTTCCAAGCCTGTGGAGAGGACAAGCAGATCAACGTAGAGTGGAACAATCTCACCAAACTCGTCCTCGACGTCGACGTGGATAGAGCCGTCGGGCATTGTGGTCACATCCTTCACTTCCCCCCTTAGGAAGCGTACACCAAGGTTCTGCGCCCGGTAGTAGTAGTCTTCGTAGTGCTTCCCAGTGAGTCGAATGTCCTTATGAATTATCGCTAAACCCGCTTCGGGGTACCTCTCCATGATCTCTGTCGCGTGCTTCACCGCGATTCCGCAGCAGATCTTACTGCAATACTCATGGGTCTTTGGGTCACGTGAGCCTACGCACTGGATCATAGCGATGCGCTTCGGCTCCTGCCCATCACTTGGGCGGATGATCCGCCCCCTCGTGGGTCCGGACTGGTCGAGTATCCTTGCTAGCTGGAGTTGGGTGATGATGTTCGGGTTCTCCCCATAGCTGTGCATCCCCTTCGGATCGAAAGTCTCGAAGCCCGAGGCGACGACGACTGCACCGATATCAACCGTCATCTCCCTGGGCTGCTCATCCAGATCTATCGCCTTCACTGGGCAAGCTTCTACGCACTTCCCGCACCTCGTACAGGTACCCGGGTCAATTGCATAGACCCTAGGTAGGGCCTGATCGCTGAGGATGTAGATTGCCTTCCTCTTATCGAGGCCGAAGTTGAACTCATTTGGAACCTCGACGGGGCACACGTCCGCGCACTTGTCGCAGCCCATGCATAGTTCCTGGTTGACAAAGCGGGGGCTAACCCCGATAGTCGCCTTATAGTTTCCTACGTGACCTGCGAGTTTTCTCAGCTCGGAAGATGTGAGAATGTTGATGTGATCATGATTGGCGACAGTGTTTCTGTAAAAGCAACGGCGGTGGAGGTCGTTTCCGCATGGGGAGACACATGTCCCACAGTCGTCGCTCGGGAAGACCGAGCCGAGCTGCAGGACCTTGCCGCCTAGGAATGGCGTCTTCTCGATGAGGAAGACCTCCATACCGAGGTCGCCAAGCCTCTTCGATGCCTCGACGCCAGCGACACCCCCGCCTATCACGAGGACGGATTTCTGGACGGAAAACGTCTTCTTCTCGATAGGTTCGAGGGTCTTCGCCCTCTCCACGGCGGCTTTGACTAAGAATTTCGCTTTCTCGGTCGCCTTGAGTATCTGCCCTGAGTAGAGGAGTGCACAGTGCTCGCGGATGTTCGCCATCTC
>Ga0187878_1000346_pt1 | contig 55027 bp, 49 predicted proteins | sample June2016WEW_17_1_FD_132979 | JGI IMG/M metagenome (GOLD analysis project Ga0187878, IMG submission 132979) | Peatland microbial communities from SPRUCE experiment site at the Marcell Experimental Forest, Minnesota, USA - June2016WEW_17_150 | ecosystem: Environmental > Terrestrial > Soil >... | reverse complement strand
AGCGACCAGAAGCAAGAGTGACAAGTACACACGATATGGCCACAATTCGTGGAAGGCTGAAGCGATTGCGTCCACGCCTGTAGTCAGGCTGACCGCTACGCACAACAAGTAGTTTGTTATCAGTGCAGCTGCCGCTATCAGACCCGGCACTGTGCCCAATGTTGATCGGGCGACAGCGTATGAGCCTCCGCCACATGGGTATCCCTGAATGATCTGGTAATATGATAAGGCGAGAAGCATCAGCAGGCCGATTATCACTAGGGCTATGGGAAGCGCAAATGACAACCCGACGGCGCCCGCGACGACCAGTCCCAAATAGATTTCCTGATTAGCATAGCCTATCGATGATAGAGCGTCCGGTGAGAATGCGGCTAACGCTCGCACCTTGTTTAGTCTCCCGTGTTCAGAATGCTCTGCATGCAGCGGGGGGCCCAGGACCAGGTGCTTCAGTTCTGTCCACATCGGCGCCGTTCCCTGTCTTGCTATATCGCACGGGATTAGCCGCTTGTTTGGTTATTATCTGTGCCGCCGAAACGATTACGATAAGTTCACTTTGACAAGCGACCGCCAAGGCCCGATCCTGACGAGGGTAGTAGGGGACAAAAATCAATAAGAGCCGGCTAGTGTGCCATGCACTCGGCGCGTGTATGATTTGAGGTGCCAAACATGTGCAATGGAAATCGACATGCCCTTCGTTTGCACATTCTGTGGCGGGGCGTTCTGCGCTCAGCACAGGCTGCCCGAGAGCCACAACTGCTCAGAGTACTGGAGAGTACGTGCTCACAGGCAGTCTTTGTTCAGTCCTATTGCGCCTCCAGACATTCGTGCATACACAACATCGTCTTCGCCTGTGACTAGATCGGTAATCAGGTTTAGTCCAACTGAGATTAGGCACATTGCGATTGGAGTCATTCTTGTTTCAGGAGTTGGACTTTCTTTCTTCACGCTGCGTGCCTTCCCCAGCTGGCTAGCTGTCGTAGCGGCGGTCTTCTTCTTCACAGCCGGTTTCCTAGTTCACGAGTTAACGCACAAGGCCATGGCTCAACGCTACGGAATGTGGGCAGAATTTAGGCTGGACATGTTTGGTGCAGTTTTGACGTTGCTGTCAGCAGTCTCGCCTCTGAAGATCATCGCGCCAGGCGCTGTAGTAATCGCCGGCAATACGACTCCAGATCGGGTCGGCAAGACAGCCGCGGCCGGTCCAACCACGAACATCCTGATCGCGAGCTTGCTTCTTGGGTTGGCGGAGGTGCTACAGCCGATAGGATTCATGGAGGCGCTGTTGGCCGGGTCAGCCATTAATGCGTTCATGGCCCTGTTTAACCTGATTCCATTCGGCGTTTTCGATGGCCTCAAGGTGTTCAGGTGGAACAAGCTGGTGTGGCTTGTGCTCCTCGCACTGGCTGTTCTGATCACCGCATTATCATACATGTCGTTGTCGCTCTAGAATGCGACGGACGACCCTGTTCGCTGAAACCCGACGGATGTAGTTCAGCTAGAGGATCCTTGTCCTCTGAAAGTAAGAAAAAGTAGCACGAATCCAACGGCGAGAGAAACTAACTCTACTCCGGCAAGCATCGTGCTCTGGAGACGACTGCTCAGGTTCAGTACTTCCATTGCGTAGGGTGGTGCGACCATTAGCAGCGCTCCTAAGATTGTTAGGACCAGCCGCGCGATCATGCTTAGCGGCTCACGTTTGATATCGGCGCCCATTGCTTTTCGCCTAGAGGCGCAAGTTGGAGCCTGGACTCTGATTAAACGTTTATGTATGCACTGCAAGCGAGACCTGTTCTTGCTCAGATGGGTGGATCTTGTTCGCGAACGTCAGATACCCAGTATGTCCGGTCATCACGGTCGCAGGCCGTGTCTTGCCCTCCTCTGCGCGGATTTCGCGGAGGAAGCATTCGAGACTCTGAATGTTAGCGAATTTTCCGCGCATGCTGATCACTGTTCGCTCCACCTGGTTCGTCGTCGGACTGAAGGACCCAATTGGAGATCCTCCTTTGAGTGCTTCCCACGCATGCGGGATCACAGCCCAAGGTTCCCCGAGATCGATTAGCGCTGCATCGACCTCCCGCTGTTCGAATCCTTCCTTTGCATCGCGTTGTACCAGAGTCACATACTCGTCAAGGCCAGCCCTTCTAAGCCCCCGCCTTGCCGACTCCAAGAAACTGGGACGAATCTCGTAGGAGTAGACGTGCCCCTCCGGCTTGATCGCGCTAGCCATTGCAAGAGTCATTGCGCCGCTACCGGTTCCTGCCTCTACGACGATCTTGCCAGACGTTAGACCGAGTTTGAGCAGGACGAGACCGATGTCCTTCGGATACATGATTTGAGTCGGACGTGCAACGTGACCAAGAAAGTCATATGTGGTCGGCCGTAAGATCAAGAAGACCAGCCCGAGCGAGCTCACTACTCTGTCTCCGTATCTTTTCCCAACCACATCCCCCAGTTTCACGACACCTTTGTGCGTGTGAAACTGCCTCTCCTTCTCCACGTTTAGAAGCCATTGTCTTCGTTCATCCCAGAACAGGAGAATCTTGTCACCTTCTTTGATTCTCTCCGACTCTCGACTCAACAGGAATCCTCCACGCCAAGTGCTTCGGTCTCGCGGATCTCGCCCTGGATCAGCAGTACAAAGCGCCTTGCGCTACTGGTCGGAACCATCCTTACGGTGATCGGTGAGGCATCGACCGGCTTCAAGATCAGATTGCTGAAGAACCATCTTGAGATCAGAATTGCCAGGCAAATACCAGCGGTTCCTATCAAGAGATACTGCAACGGACTGCGGAGCCCAAATGGCACAATTGCAGCGAACTCTTCTTCCGTAATCCCAAGAATCAGGCCCAACGAAAGACAAACGACACCAATCATCGCTGGAGGCATCACGCTCTTTCTCAACAATTCGATTGACTTGATTCTGTCCATCTCTATCGTAGCGGCTGTTTCTTGGGAGAGTCTGGCCCGCACCTCGATGGCTCTTTCACGAAATCTGAGGGCGTAGTTGACGCCAGTGCATTCAGCGGACACTCTCCTCTGCCCTCCCAGCCAGCCTGTGCGAATCTCGCCTCACTACTCGTTACAGCAAGATATGACACTTGCCAAGAGGATGTGAAGCTACGCTTCCAATAGAGCTATTGGAAGATGTGGTCGGCAATCGCGCGGATGTCGTCGTCTTCAACTACAATATCGGCTACTGCTCTAGCCTGTATCGTCACAGGCTTGAAAGCAATTTTGAGGCCGGCGGATCTTGGGAGGTCGAACAGGTTGTCACCGACCACGATTATCTCTTGCATATCAGCCCCGAGCAACCATGCGGCTTCTTCAATGACAGCTTCCTTGTTGTCTGGCCCGACTCGCACGAAGACCTCTCCTGTCAGGACTCCGTTGCTCACCTTAAGCTCGTTCGAGATCACAAGATCGGCATTCAAGTCAACTTTGGCTCTGTCAGCGAGTATAGACAAGCCTGCGCTCACAATTCCTGTTCGAATCCCGTGATTCCTGAGCTGTTCCATGAGCTCAGGCGCACCGGGCGTGTAGCGGATCTCATTCAGAGCTGGGAGGAGATCGACCAAGGAGATACCTTTCCAGCATGACGCGTCAAGCCGTGCCCATTCAACGTAGTCTATGCGTCCGTCGTGGTACATCTCTGCTGTTCTTCTTCCTACATTTAAGGTCCCAAATCTCTGGTGAAGATACTGCCAGCTGCTTCGAGTATCGGTCAGAGTACCGTCAAGGTCGAATATCGCTGCTCGAAACTGGCGGTTGCGAAGCCTCACCATGACAACTCATCGATCAAGCAGCGTTTCTCAAGGATTTCGATATTTCGAGAATGATATGTGGGGGGGTCCAGAAAGAGAAAACTCGTCCATACTTAGCACCGGCCGCAGTCTTCAGCACGTTCTGATCTCCTCTTCCTTTGTAACCATGAATGAAAGCTTTGACGTATTCCTTGAAACCGGTTGAAAGCATCGTGGGGAACACATAATGGCCGGAGTAGTAGAGGAATTCTGCCACATCCCATGCCTTGTCCCCCGACCTTCTTGCCTGCTCAAGATCAACGGAGTAGACCTCATTATCGGCTCCGCGGAGGAAGTTCTCTGGCTTGGAATCCCCCATGGCTACACCAACCGCATGCATCCTAGCCAGTGTCGAACCGACCTTAGACACAACGACACAGTTTTCCTCCGAAATTGACTTGCTCGACCCGGCCTTCTTAGCGAGTTCGACCAGCGACGATCCTTCGATGTAACGTTCCACAAGAACGCGATCCGGCAAACTGATGTGCAAGACTTCTGGAACTGGTATCCGATGCCTGGACAACAACCGATTGATGGCGTACTCGTTCTCAAGTCTAGCCTTTCCTGAGACCGAGAAAAACTGCGTTCCGAGCGAGACGAGGCCGAGAGTGAACCATTTGAAGCTCTGCCATTCAGTGAATTTCTTGGCTACGAGCCGCTCACTGCCTGCCGTGATCAGGTAGACCTCATTGAGAGCGTTCCCAAGTGGTGTGACTGTCACGACCACCCCGGGCCTGAATTGACCTGCGAATTTCTCGATCGAGAACCTCTCAGCGAGACTAACGAGACCCGTGGTCGTCTTCAGAGACAAGTATTTCTTGGGATCCTCGAGGGTCTCCGATGGAAACTCGTCGAGAAGACCTTGCTCTAGCGAAGATACGAGTTCCCGCGTTAGAACGTCCGGAGTCAAGTATGCGGCTCTCCCGTGTGCTAGATATGCCTGTACTGTTCGCCTTCCTGCTTGGACGATATTGATGACCTTCCTAGCGGGATGTCTCCTAAGCGAACCATCGACGAACGAATCCACCAGAGAATACGCGGGGCCTTCTTCCCGAAGAACTCCCGAATCAATGAGCCTCTTTATTGCGCTTCGGTAGCCTGGCGCCATCTTCCTGAGGTTCGCCTCACGAACATGCCTCTCTAGGAGAAGCGAACAGGCCTTTGCTGCGGATAGGAACACTCTTGCGCGTCTCCTGATTCGGGCAAGCATGAGATACTCTTCTTGGATCGACAGCTCCCTTGCCATGTCTCCATATTCAAGGACAAGCTCTGTTAGCTCCTCCCGGAGAATTCGTTCCTTGGCGTTGACCTCGATCGAGTGAAGTAGCTCTGCATTCTGTAACGGACGATATGGCGTCAGCAGTCGTTCCACGATGAACTCGCCCATCGCACCTTTCCGAGCATCTAGATCGACGAGTGACCTGTCAGCCGCGAGAATCTTCACGGGACGATCATTCAACCTACGGGCATGGTATCGAAGACCATCCGAATAGTCCTCCATGACCACAAGAATATCATGGCCCTGTGCCCGAGACGAATAGATACTCCCTCCGAATTCACAAGCCGCGGCGACTTCTCTTCGTCCGGCAACATCCAAGCAGAGCCCCTGCAATGATCGGACCAGTGCTTGGTTGGCGTCGTCCGACATGATCGTATCCTCTTCTTGCGGCTTTCTTAGGAGTTTCCCCGTGACGGGATGAAGTTCTACAAGCTGCGTCTACTAATGGATAGCGGAGGCCCTACCCCGCCTAGTGGGCAAATATGTCTTCGGATTCATTGATGTAGTGCTGTCGCAGACTAATGTGCAAGAGAAAAAGGTCCACAATGTCCGATTGTCAATCACGTAGCCAGGCCGAAAGCAAGAAGGCTCTTGTGGTCACGGTTCTTCTCGTGTTAGTAGTGCTGTCGAACATCGTGACAGCATGGGCGCTAGATGAGAAGCTTCCAGTGGCTCAGATAGCAGATGTGCAGGCGCCTTCCAGCGTCCTCCCAAATCAGGACTTCGTCGTGACGGTTACTGTAGATTACTCTGAACGATACTCAACAGACATCGCAATCCTGGACAAAGCAACGGGCTTCGTTCTCGCGTCCAAGGGACTGATCGTACCATCCGGACGAAACTTGTTCACCTTCCACTTGACCGGTCAAGAGCACCCCGGCACGTGGCTGCTCGTGGCAACGGTCAGAATCTGGTGGCATGAAGGCTGGTACGCGAATGAGAAAGGCGCAACGTACCCATTTGCGATCACGGTCTCAGATCCTAGCCGCGTCACCCTCGTTCTCGCATCGAATGTTACCCCATCTTCAGCAGCGATTGATGGCGCCTCTTACCAAATTACCACGGATGGCATTCAGATTTCGACGACACGCGGTTTCCACACGATCGAGATTGAGGCATCTCTTACCCAAGACAACGGGACACGAGCTGTGTTTGACCACTGGAGCGACGGAACAAGCGCTTCATCAAGGAGGATCTACCTGACCGAGAGCCTTCGGCTCTCCGCGATCTATTTGATAGAATATTCTCTGAACGTAGAATCCAGCGTAGGCCAGACTGTTGGCTCCGGATGGTATCCTGCAGGCTCCAACGCGACCTTCGCTGTCATCGATTTTGACCTCGTCGGACAACAATCACCCGGCCAAAACTCGTACAAGTTCACGCACTGGTCAGGCGACTCAGATGCCAACTCCGCTGTCGGATGGCTACTCATGGACCGGCCCAAGACTGTTGTCGCGAACTGGCTGAAAAACAACTCCTCAGCGACAATGACATCTGAGCTTGCAATTGCGTCAATATTCTGCCTTGCTTGTGCAACGATCCTTGCGGCGATCGCCGTCACTCTCAGGAGAAGAATCCATGACGAGGGGCGAGGCGGCCTGCCTCGAAGAAGGACCTATGCACGGGCGGCTCTTCTGGTGCTGATCTCCCTTCTGGGGGTCGGACACTCGTCGATGATTCAGTCAGCTCAAGCGTCCGTTCCGATTCAGCCGGAGAGCGTCACCATCGGAGACGCAACATGGTACCACTGGAACCGGGTCGCGAGTGATACGCTCCTGGTATGGCTTGGGGGAGGAACGGTTGGAGAGGGGGTTTTCATGGTGAATCCGTATGAATTCGAGTCCTACAACACAATTCGTTTCATCCAAGATCTGGCAGAGCACTATGATGTTCTAGCACTCAAGAAGGGGTCATTGCACACTCTGGACTCTACGCTGAACAGAACGATTTTCCGTGAGCCTTACCCTGGTTCATATGACTTCATCAAGAAGATCCAGTCGTGGGGCCACGAGCAAGGGTACACGTACCTGTATCTTGTAGGTTACTCGGTCGGTGCAATGATCGCTGCCCAAGAGCTGGCAGTTGTGAGCCCTGAGGATTGGACGAGCCCTGACGGGCTGATAATCGTCACGACGAAGATCCCTTCTTCCATCGCCAAGTCACTACGCGCAAGCCTTCTCCTACTATATGGTGACAGGATCGCACCGGAATTCACCGCTTCAGGTCAAGCTTTCTTTGCAAACGCGCCGGAAGAAGGATGGCGAAACGGATCATGGTACCATAGAGAATATCATCTGATTCCTGACGTCGAACACGAAGTATGGACGATCATGGATTCGGGAGAGTACGACAGCCGAGCTACTCTCATCACCATCAAGTTCATTGAAACGTGCAAGAGTCTGCAATTCGAGCACATGAAAGAACCTATCGTAGAAGCTGTAGCCAACCACACAGCCAAGCCGGGAATAGGTTCACCTTTCAACGTCATCTCGGTGCGCTCACCGGGCAGGGTGGGAACAAGGGAAGCGTTCGAGATTACCGCACAACTACGCTACGACCTCCCGCCAAACTCAACCCTCGCAGTACTCGCCTTTGACACGGATGCAATGTCCGTAGTCTCGGTCGCCAAGAAGCAATCGAGCGGAAACAGTCAGGCATATCTACTGGCGACCCTCTTGTCGGGGGAGATTCCGAGAACGGTCCATTTGACCTTGATCCCGCTGTTCCAAGTGGGCGGCAACTGGAGCATAGCCATGGATGCCATAAGAGACATTTCCATAGGTGTGACTGATTCGTTTTCGGCACATGTGATCATCGGATACCCGAATGCGAATGTGGAATTCGACGGCCAATCCTCTCGCACAGGACCAAGCGGTGACATAACGCTCAATGCAACCCGAGGCGAACACAACCTCTCGGCGCCGCCCGTCATTATGATGGGAAACACGACTCGGGCAGTTTTCGAACAGTGGAATGTTACATCAGCCTCCTCGACCTTGCAACTGTCGATATCGGGCGAGGTGTGCCTGCTTGCCATCTATCGCAAGCAATACTACTTGAACGTCACATCACGCCTAGGTCAGGTATCAGGAGCAGGGTGGTATGATGAGAACTCGACCGCTACGTTCCTGGTCACGCCGGCAATAGTGACGAACCAAGGGACGCATGTCTTCATTGGCTGGCTAGGTGACTCGAACGACCCTTCACCATCAGCCAGAGTATTCGTCGATAGCCCGAAGAACGTCGAAGCGTCATGGGAAGATATCAAGCCTGCAGAGAACGGCGTGAACATTCTTCTGCTCGAAGCACTTTTCGTGGCGAGCGTGGCGGTCTTGGTTGCAAGCATCGTTTTTGTCGTGATCTCAATACGTCATAGACGCAGTTCTCCATTGGCCGGTGGGTCTTCGCTCGTAGCTTGAGACCACTTATTCGAAGCGGACATCGATCCATTGAAATCTTGGTCCATGCCTCATTGCGATGCCCGGATGATAATGCATCCCAGTTGCAAGCCTTAAATGAGGGCTGACTTTTCCATGCATCACTTGCAACACAACAGCGGAACGGTTGAAGCGGTGGCGGCATAATGCAAACTTTAACAGGAGCTGTTCGGCGGCGACTGCCTCACCAACTGAAGCTAGCTGATCTCTTCTTTGTTCTCTCAGCCATTCCAATCCTGCTCGCCTTCGTGTTGGCACCTGATACATTCGGGCTGAGCTGGGCGGGCTTTGGAAAGCTTGGAAGAGGAGGTCTCTTCTTCGTTCTCTTCTTCTTAGCATTCGAGTTGATGGATTTCCGAAAGATCGCGAGACCTCATTTGAATAGGACAAGAAAGATAGCGATAGCGATCCTGGTTGGTCTGGCTCTCTTCTACTTTGGCGCTGTTGCCGCTGTTGGGCAGTTCACCAATTCTGTCTACTGGGTTGGTCGAATCCTCGGTGCACCTGGAGACGTTAGCAACAGTTGGCTGATGGCCGTTGACTACATGATAATGACGCTTTATGTCGCTGGGCTCGCCGTAGCGTTTTTCAGCGCAAGATCCATTCTGAACGTTCTCACCGCGATAGTCTTCTCTGCTGGGATGCTGATAATGTACCTTCTCGATGCATTCTTCCCCTATGGCTCACTCGGCCCACTACAGTTCTGGGCAAACTTCGTGGTCGCCGGTGTCGCATTCCTCTCCAAGGTTTTCGGGTTGCCTATCTATGGAGCAGGCAACATGCTGACCATACTGGGCTTGCATGGAACCTACCGGCTGTACGTCTTCTGGCCGAGTGTCGGAGTTCATAGCATGCTCATCTACTCGCTAGTCATGGTCCTTCTTGCGGCTAGACTGGTCGCGCCGGCGAAGAGAAAACTGGCCTACGTGATCACTGGCGTCGCGGGCACAGTATTCCTGAACGTTACTAGGATATTCATCATCTCATACTATGGATATGTGTATGCGACATCGGGGGCAGACTTGGACGCATTTCACAACTCAATTGGCGAGTTCATCTTCCCTATCTGGATTCTCGCTTTCGTTATTATCGTGCTCGATATTGAGAACAGGCTCGCAGCGCGAGCAAATCGTTCAGCTATGCAGAAGCCGGAGACGCCTGACATGAAGCTCGGTCGCACGGAACTGCCTCCTCGTACAGCCGCGCATCAATCTTGAGGAATGTGATATCCCAGCATGTTATCCCTCTGCTCCCGAAGATGCCTCGTCCTCACGTTTGCGGTTCTCATCATCTCTCAGGCTTTTTCAGTGTGCTCCGCGGAGATCACCGAAGTTCAGTGGCGAGAGGCTTCCCCTACAAGAGTCATAATCCGGTCCACTGCAGACTGGGGCCGGGTGCTCTTCGACGATCTAAATGGCACCAATTCCAACGGGCTCCGAATCAAGAGCGTGATCAGCAGCGGATGGCTGGAAGGAAAGGACTCAAATGACCAACTCTACGCCGGACGAAAGATCGCATGGCCAGATACAGAATTTGATACGGTCCTAGCGCGCAAAGGCGACATGGTCGCCTTCTTCAAAGGCCTCAACGACTTTCACTATACCGAAGTATATGCCGACCTAGTGCTGGAAGTGAATATCGATCTTCCCCGCGTCTACCTATGGCTAATGACCGGTGGAAACGGCACGACGAGCTTCGAGATAGTGAACAAGGACAATGGCGGAACATTGTGGCGTGACATTGTTGTTGCAAGCGGAGAAACACAGCAGGTCAAACGCGTCATGTCCCCTCAACCCTTCTTTCAGCCAGGAAGGGCTGAAAGCAGTGTCGCACTCACTTGGCTCACCATAGGAATAGCTGTCATGCTCATACTGAATTTCCCGATCCTCGAAAACCTACTCGCACTTGTCAGAAAAAAGACGCGCGCCCGTACGAACCCGAGTGAAGGCAACGATGGCGGAGGGCACGACCGGAGAGAGGAGGCTACGGAACAGAAGTGACGAAACCGAACTCGCTGCTTGCTTCAATCGACGAGGTATTCATACTCAGACTCGCATTCATCTTCTCAGCGCAGTTCGCCCTCTACGAAGGTTTCCAGGACTACAATAGAGGAAGCGGCCACCCTGAAGCCATCGTTCTCACTCTTGTCATCTACGGAGTCTCTCTACTTGTCTTTGTGATGTCACTGCTGCCTAGCAGCGTTGTCCTAAGGTTTCGAGACCTACCCCTGCTTCTGCTCCTGCTGACGATGGTGACCAGCGTCTATGTTGTTGCGGAGATCTCTTACAAAGGCGCATACAGGACCGATGCTCTCGCATTCAGCCACTATGCCGCCATGCTATTTGTGAACCGAGGCGCTGACCCGTACACGCAAGACATGACGAAAGCGTTGGACTTGTTCAAGGTTCAGCCGTCTGATCTCACGCCGCTGACCTCAGGAACTTACCTGATGACTTTCCAATATCCAGCTTTGCATTTCCTCGTTTTTGTGCCATTCGTGCTGCTAGGTCTGCGAGACATGCGATGGGTCCTCATTCTGTTCGAAGTCTGCGTCGCATTGACGCTCTACCTGAAAGGACCGAGAAAGCTGAGACCGATGCTGTTGCTTCCTCTGTTCGCGGGGTCGGATCTCATGATAAACTTCACCGCCGCAAGCGTATCGGATGCCCTGTGGGTTCTGCCGTTGCTCTTCGCAGCCTTCTGCCTGGAGAGACCCCTTGCGTTGGGGCTCTTCTATGGATTGGCATGTGCAATGAAGCAGACACCCTGGTTCCTTGCACCTTTTCTCCTGATCTACCTCATCAAGACAGAGGAGGGCAAAAGTCTACGCGAGAGACTCTGGCCCACGATGAAGTTTGCAGCGACGACGATGGCTGTGTTTCTTGCAATCAACCTCCCTTTCATTCTTCCGAATCCAACCGCGTGGTTTGGGAATGTGATGACTCCAATGACTGAGGACCTAGTGATACATAGCCAAGGCCTTTCGTCGCTCACAGAGGTCGGTCTACTGCCGGTCGGGAAGATCTTCTATACACTGTTATTCGCGTCGGTTTTTCTGGTGTTAGTGGTGAACTACTACGTGTACTTTGACAAGCTGCGGTTTGCGTTTTGGATCTTCCCAGGGATTGCCTTGTGGTTCTCGTACAGGGAGCTAACGAATTACATCATCTACTGGACGCCTCTCATGCTCGTCTCCATGATACTGTGGTACAAAGCCGAGGAGGCGAAGGCGGTGCAGACATCCTGAAGCACGTAAGGAAGCTAACTGCTCCACTATCCGCCGTCTTCCTCATACTCGTGGCCGGGTTCGCCTTCACTCACCTGCAAGCCACAACTGAGTACCCACCACCAATCCTCGACCCGGAATTCAACCTCTGGGTTTCAAACCCTGAACTTGGCGGCATGAAACCAATGGTCTGGGAACTCGAATACCAGAAGAGCGCCGGGGATCAAATCTTGCTGCAGAACAATATGACAGCAGGCAAGACAGCTCTCGAGATCAGGATATTTCAAGACGGCGCTGATGACAACTTGACGTACGTGCGTCTCGGGCAGACAATTGATGGCGCTAGGGCACGAGCACTATTCGATGAAGAGATCAGCATTTGGGTTCTCCTGCAGACCTCTTGTCAATGCAAGAAACTCGCGTCGGGCCAGACAGTTGCATTTGGAATCGAAACTAACGACGGAACGCACACACTCGACTACCTCTTCACCGGGAACACAGCAGAGACGAACATCTCGCCGACACATCGCACCATCTCCCTTCAAACCCAGACTGGACAATGGATAAACCAAACGATTGATCTAACAGAACAGTACGAGAGCGCCAATTGGAAGCCGCCAGACCGAATCCTACTGAGCATAGTCTTCGGAGTCCCGGGCTTCGCTAGCGGCTGGCACAGCGAGTACGTGCACGGGTTCTCCATTCTCAAGAGAACAACCCACAATCTGACACAGCAAAATGAAATGACAACCGACCTCCCCTCGAAGAGTCCGAACATACTTCGTGAGATCGACCAGTACACCACGCCTCGTCAGGAGGCATATTTCCACGTGACTAGGTCGCCGTACACATCGGATGCGAGCTTGTCACAATGGTTTAATCTCTGACCGCACCGGTTGAGCAAGGAGCGTCTAGAAGATGAAACAGGGCACCCAGAAGAAGGTCGAGAGCAACGCGCGAGCCGGGGCTCGATCCTTGAACGGTCTGGTTGCAGCCTCATTTGTGCCTAAAGACTTGAGCAACATCCTTTCGATCGCCCTTGGATTGCTCGCGTTCACGGTGTTGTTGAGCTATTCATTGAAGGTGACTGCTCCGTATGTGATGGGCGAGAACCTGGTGCTGGCTGAGATTTATCTTCCGGGTTTCGTCATCAAGCCGATCACACTGTTCACATACCTGTTCTTTGTGTCTTTCGCGTTCGGACTGAGCTCACCCATTTCTAAGGCCAGATTTCTCAGGATGGGAGACACCCTCTTCGAACTCCTGTACGTGCTCGCATGGTTCCTTGTCATGATGAGCGGCTTCGAGGTCATGTATCAGATCGTTCTGTGGTCAGCAGGGCTAGCGGTTCAGGGGCTGCAGAACCCAGACATAATCGTGAACTGGTGGCCAGCAAATCCGTACGCTATTAACGTTGTATTCGCAGCAAAGCTCGTTGTGCTCATCTTCGCGATGGCATGCTTCTCCGTGGACTACATGCGGAGAATGCGCACCTTGCGCGAGAAAGCCCAGTCATAGTCGCCAGCCTGCTGATCGATGCCTGCACGCCAAGGGTCTTCGAATACGCGCGATTGTCTCCTATGCCATATGTCGAGCCGATTCCACCCCTAGCCGTATCGATTACGCGCAGAAGATTCCAGAAGATCAGCAGCGAGAAAGCCACGCCGACCGCGTACATGGGTATTTGCAGATATCCTGCAGCTTGGAGTTGCCTCCACACCTCGTCTGCCTGAAGATAGTACCCGTAGAAGATAGGGCTGGTCCAGAGTATCGGGAGCATGAAGTAGTAGAACGGCGACCTTAGAAAGACGAAGACGAACGGTGCGATCCACAGCCTATGGTCACATTCCTTGCAGAGGAGCATTAGCGGAAAGATCGAGACGAGGAACTGCTCGTTTATGACTTTCCCGAAAAGGAAATACGCAAACATGATCGCCAGCGTAGATTCCAGGAGCGGGGCTTTCCTACCGAATTTGACGATCAGACACAACAGAGCAACGACGAGGAATATGTTCGGGATCATCGAGACAGCGAGATCGAATCGAAGATCCTGGACAACCCAGATGAAATTGTACAAGTTGACGCCGCCCATGAGCCTACCGCCCTGAAATGTGACCAGTACATTCCAAATCGAAACCGGACTCACAATGAGGTAGTAGACGATCGGGAGGAGCGTTACTGCAAAACCAGCTAGAAACGTGCCGAATTCCTTCCACTTTCCGAATAGACGAACCACGTACAACGGCAACAGAACGATCGTGTAAAGTTTCATCAGGCTCAAACCGTAGAAAAGTCCAGATAGGAAGCTGTTGCGAGACGATGTGAGATAGGAGAGCAGAAGGAAGAGAGCGACGAGGGCATCGAACATGCCCCACACTACGCCGATGAATATCACGTACGGGCAGAACGCATAGATCTTCGCCTTTTTCGAGTCCATGCCTGCTAAGATGTAGACAACGAGCACGTCCGCTAAGATGATCGGAATCTTGAGCATCAGAAGCAGCAGCGGCGTCCACGGATAGATCAGCACGGGAACCGAAGGATAGTGTCCGTCAATCATTACGGGACCCTGCCCCGCGATCAGGGTGAAGAGCCAATAGAACGGTGCGAAGAAGTAGATCAGCAGCGGATGGTACGCGTACCCTTCAAAGAATACGGGAAGGCCGGTTGTGGTCTGCATCTGCATAGTCTTGGCGTAGACGAAGTCGAAGATGTTCGCACCCTTGAGCACCATTATGCTAGATTCGTAGATTGTGCCAACATCGCCGGCGTGCATGAAGAAGGGCGCGATCGCCAGTCTAATGGTGGCGGCGAGTAGCACGATTCTTGATCGTTCTTCCATATCTACCGACCAACAAATACAGCGCGACTACCGTGATCGATACGACCGGCAGAACATAGGGTAGCAGCTGATAGTTCCAGTTCAGTGAGGGTGCCCCCACTGCCTCCATCGAACCTGAGACCGTGAATGACATCATGCTGTTCACGAAGTCGACAGTGATCTTGTTGAAGCCTGTCTCGTGAGGCCAGATCTCTATCTGAGAGGGCACAGCGGACATCAAGATGCGTCCGCGTCCGAGGCCCGGCAGAGCGTCGTCCGAAAATGTGAACTCAACCAAAATCGTTGGGGGGATCACCAAAGGCTTCGCCACGTCCTTGATCGATATTCCGTTTATGGATGTCATCACCCATCTCCACATCTCAATATGAGCGACGAACTCTTTTTCGGACTGCAGCGTGACTTTCACGGCGTCCGCTGAGATCTCGATGTACTTGTGGATGACCAATTCGGGGCGACTGTAAGTGACGTCGAGCGTCTGGGGGTCTCTTGCTCGAGTTGTCACATTGAATTCGTTGAAGAGGTTATGGTCATTCACCCACGAGGTCCAATCGCTGAACTCGATAAGGCTGATACGGCTAGCGGGGGCGAAGCTTGGGTTCACGTGGATGTGGGGTTTGCTGCTGCCGTCGTACGGATCGTTGAAGAGGACGAAGTAGTTTTGGCTCTGATATTGGTAGGCGCCTGTGCCGTACCCAAGCCAACTCTCTTGACCAAGCAGCGTGTCATGGAGCAAAGGGATGAAACTCAACGCGACAATGTAGATTACAAAAAAGAACGTTAACCAGCGCGTGAGCTTCAAATCGCTTCGTCTCTCCTGAACGCTGAAGCATAGTTAACTTAAGGGTTTCTCGCGAACTGACTGCATCACCCATCATGAAGATGACGGCAACTCGACAAGCACGAGGTGGCTGAGGGAGTTGTCTTCTGTCCGTTACTTGAAGACTTTGTCTTTGGCGAAGACTTCGATGCCACTCTGAGCAATGAGATACGGTCTGAGCTGGGTGTCGTGTGCGATGCCTCTCATCTTCTCTACTTGCACACCTCTGATGACGTTGCCCTCGTGAATGCCTGTGCGCAGGAGTACTACGCCCTGTGACAGGTATTCTTCGAGCTGGAACCTTCGACTAAGCATCGAGGTTCTAAGTTCACTGGTCACGAGGCACGTCGCGCCTGTCGAAGAGAGAGCGTCGAAGAGCATCAACATGGCGCGCCTTCTCTTGACCGGGGATTGATATCTGATCGAAAGCGATGTGATCGGGTCAACTGCAAGTCGCGTCACATCCTCTTCCTCTGCGAGGCGCTTGACAGTCTCAACGAGGCCACGCAGAGTGATCTCAGGCACGGTTTCGTACATGGGCAAGCCTCCACGCGTCTCGTGTACGTCAGCAGTTGTCCTGGCCTGTCTGAAGGGCGTTGCGTCAACGAACATCATCTTGCCTTCGGCCTCCAAACGATCCAAGTCCCACCCGAAAGCGGACACGTTCTCCTTCACCTGTTCCGGCCTCTCGTCAAACGTGATGTAGATCGAACGTTCGCCGCTCAAGGCTCCGGCTCTCAGGAACTGGAGCGCTAGGATTGTCTTGCCTGACCCTGGACTTCCCACAACGAGGATCGTTCTCGCCTTTGGGAATCCACCCCCGAGGATCTCATCGAGCCCTTTGACCCCAGATGAAGCGCGTTCCATTACTATCCGCAACGACTGTCAACGCTAGCTGCTTCGCTCGTATTAAGAATTTGACTACCACCGTCGACACCAGCGACTGGTGCTAACGTTATATGTGAATGATCCATGCCAAGGAAGGTAGCGGTCCAAAGGCATGCGTTCCAAGACAGCGGCCCTCTTGTTGATCATCGCCTTGGCCATGCTGCAGTCTGGATTGCATGCGGCGAGCGGAGACCCGCTGACTACCCAAGTGACTTTGTATGCGCACACGGATCCTTCGGCAACGTCTGTGGGAGGGAGAGTTCTCACACTTGTGTCGAACTCGACGGCTCGACAGTCGGCCGACGTACGAGATGGCTTGGCTTTTGCGCTAGTTCCTCCACTTTCAGCGCCATTGCACATACATGGTGACATCAGCGTCTATGTCTGGCTCTCATCTCAAAGCAGCGTTCAGGGAACACTGCGAATAGCTATATCAGAGGTGACGGCAAACGCATCTGCGATAGAGATAACGTCAGCATCTGTGACGCTTGGAATTCCTTCCGTTCCATACCCACCACAACCATATCCATCACCAACGGTCATATTTGGCCAGGCAGGAATAGACCACACACTCGCGACCGGCTCGACCTTGAGGCTTGAGGTCCAGTTTTCACCGGTTAGGCCCGTGCCTGTTTCGTTATTGTGGGATGACCCTTCAACGCGAACACGGCTGGTTCTAGAGGCCGAACCGTCACCGCACACAAGTCTAACAATCACGGATAGTTCGGGAAGAGTGTCGGCCATCTTTGCGCAGAACGAGACCGGCCTGACTAAGCTCATCGCCAAGGTCTCCATCGAGGAACCTTTTGGCGGCATAAATGTGCAAACGGTTTCGTTGCGAGCGACGAACTCCTCGGGACATGTTCTTATCAACGATACCCGCATGACTCTGACATCTCGTGGCGAGCCGCCGCTTCGACTCATCTACACGCTTCCGATAACGGTTCCAGCTGGGCGATTCAACGTCACCGCGACCGTTCGGGACCTCACCCAGAGGACCTTCGTGACCACCACGAAGTTCACCGTCGCCCACTTTTACACACTCGTTCTCTTGCTAGTTGACACAAATGAGAGGCCGCTACCCGGTCTTAATGCTTCTCTCTCGGCAGCAGGCCAACTGATCGGAGAGTCAACAACCGACTCGACCGGCACAGCGGTTCTTGCATTTCCGCCAAGCGGAATAGTCGGTCCCATCACTGTGGATGTCTGGAAGAACCGGATGAAGCTTCTATCGCGCAACTTTGACTTGGAGCAGAGCAATTCGGTATTGAAGCTTGTTGTGGAAATGTACGGCTGGACCTTCCTTGTTACAGTTGAGTATGTGGGACTTCCGATTTCAGGCGCGAGGGTTGAGCTCTCTCAGAATGAGACACTGGTCGCTTCGAACTCTACTGATCGGAACGGTTTGGCCGTTTTCACGCCAATGCTTAACGGGACATATGAGGTCACGGTTGTCGCCCCCTTTGGGTCCACCCAATTTCATAACGTGACCCACGCTCCCGAGGTCGAGAGGACCATGCTATATTTCCCATTCCTCATTTGGATTCTCACTTGGATCCGGAACAACGCAATCCTCTTGGCGGCTGCGATAGCCATCATCGTCTTAATTGGAGCCGTAGCCGTAACCCGCAGGAGAGCCAGAACGCGTCACTTCAAACATGTGGCTGACCTTCTCGGGGGCACGCTTCCGGGCTCGGTGATCATCATGATTGTTGGACCCTCCGGAAGCGGAAAGAGTCTTCTCCTGCAGAACATACTGAGCGATTCACTACGGCTTCGAAGGCGTTGCGTGTACGTTACGAACTCTGAGATGCCTTCTAGAATCAAGAAACAACTAGCAAGGATGGGGCTGGATACTGAAAGATACCAGAAGGATAACATGCTCAGATTCATAGACGCATACTCTGGTGGCTCTGGTGTCGTCTCATCTGAGCAACATTCCGTGTCATCTCCGAGGGACCTGACAGCGCTTGGGATTCAGGTCACAAGTTGCCTTGACGAAGTGGGAGGCGTTGGTGATGTCTTCCTTGACTCCCTCGCACCCATAGCTGCGCCTAATGGTTCGACCAGAGCTATGAATTTCGTGGAATACTACGGTGCACGAATTGTGAAAGCTGGTGGAAGCTTCCTGTACGTCGCCAGCGATACGATCGAGCCTGACCTGCTCAGAAGGTTTGAGGATTCCTCTGACTGCGTACTGCAGACCGAGAGATATGCCGGCCCAGGCAAGGTTCGGAACCAGCTGCTGGTCAAGAAAGCCCGGGGCATGGAACATGAACATGGCTGGGTTGGTCTCAAGATCGCGCCCAACGGCCGCGTGGAATTCGTTTCTCTACCGGCCAAAAGGGTATAGCCGGATGCATCTGCGTCCACTGATATCAGGCCCCGAGTCCGTGACTACGAATCAGCGGCCAGACCGGCAGCGGAGATTGGTTCAACCGTGAGTTCTGATGATCAGAAAGGTGCCTCGGCTGTACCCAAAGCAGCTCTCTGATACTGACGAATAAGTGCACTGTCGAATCCAGATTGAAAAAAAGTAGGGGGAAGGGATCCGTTCGGATCCCTTTCTCTAGTTGATAGTTCTTTTTCTGCGTAGCAGGTAGACTGATGCACCGAGCGCCGAGAGCATTACCAGCAACATGCTTGCTGGGAACTCTGGTACGGGTACACCGGTCGGGATCAGGGTTTGGTCGTATGTTCCGCTCCAGCCGTCGCTCACGACGACCGTGCTAGTGGCGGGTGCGAAGACCTGTGATGCGTTGCTGGCAGCTATTGACACGTCTTGTGTTCCGGCTGGTAGCCACAAGTAGTATGATGGTTCACTGTATCCGAAGCCCCACGAGGGGTCGATTGGCGTGGTGGTCGATGCAAACGCCGAACCAGCGGATACTGTAGCCCACGGTACGCTGCTCATGTCGCCGTACATGTCAAGCCATGTAGCAGTGCCGGATACGCGACCCATCTGGTTCATGGTGATACCGATCGTTGTGGCACCACTCCATGGAATCTCGACATTCGTGACTGCATCTGCATAGTACGATTGCCAGTCGTCACTCGTGCCGAAGGTGTTGTCAGGTCCGTATGGGTCGAAGGCAAATACCTTGACAGTGTACAGTCCGCCGCCCTTGAATAGTGTCGTGTCTCGGCTTCCGAGTATGCCTGAGTCAGGCTGGTGTGTGCCGTCTGTTGTCTCCCATCCGTTCGCCCAGTAACCGTTGTTGCGGCTGGATGGGCCTCCATAGTACCAGTAGAAGCCGTATACGTCGAAGGAAGCTGAAGCGCTTCCGTCATAGTTCAGTCTGTTGGCGTCGCTTGGATCCATCTTTACCCATCCTGCCCACGTTGAGCTTGGCACACCATACCATAGGCTTGAGAGGTAGGCTCTCTGTCCGTCTGGGTCCGTGTTGGCTCCTTCCGCTGCACCCTTGACTACTTTGAAGTCATTAGCAGCACTGTAGTCAAGATAGCTCCCGGCGTAGCCGCCGGTATACGTGCAGGTGTCGGGGGAGCTGCTGGATGTGTCGCAGTAGTTGGGTTGTGCCATGCCGTAGATGTTTGCGCCGACTAGCTTGTTACTGCTATCGTAGACTTCAACTCTGACGAAGCCGTTGAAGTTTGTTGTCTCGCCCTGCTTCTTGAAGTCAAGGTTCACGCGAACCATTCCGCCTTGGATTAGGTCCGCCTGTATGTCACCGCTTCCACTCACAGGAACCCAGACTGGATAGACGCGCGCCGTTGTGTAGCCGTAGGTATTGACCTGGAAGGTGTACTGGCCGGATGGGAGCATCGTCGGATACCAGCCGACGTTCACCACATCCTCCGGAGCTGGGTTGAAGCCGGCCCATGTCATTTTGAGGAGACCGTGCATGTTATCCGGGCTGACTGTATCGACGTCGTAATGACCAAATGGCCCGATGTGGCCGTTGTCTTGGACTAGCCCATACGCCCATTGATATTCCGTCGGGTCGACGGATGCGACAACGTTGCCGCTGGCGTCGACGAAGCTGATCCAGATTTCTGCTCCTGGGAAGAGCCATGGGCGCATGTGTGCTGGAATCTCGGAGTCAACGGATCTCAGAGACAGAGTCAGCTCCAGGGGTTGTACCTTGAAGCTGAGAGCGCTCGGGGAGTTGCACAGTGCTATTGAACCGGTGAATGGTTGTCCGCTTTGGATGTTGTAGATACCGTTACCGACCTGCTCCACGACACCCTGCGCATTCACTAGGCCCTGATCGGCTGCCATCATGTGGATGTCGTATGTGCCGGGTGCGAGACCGTAGTCCCAAGTCGGAAGTGCGCCAGGCCAGCCTTCAGCCCAGCCTTCCATTATGATCTCTGCGTCATTGGTGCCGCGAGTGCTCGCGGGTGGGACTGAGATTGCAGCTAAGCCGCTCTCGGTGCCAGGCGTAACTGGCCAACCTGTTCCTGTAGGAACGGCGGCAACGGCCAATGTCGTTGGGTATAGGTTGTTCAACTCGTGGACTGTGATATCGAACCAGTTGCTTCTTCGGAGATCCATCTCAATTGCGGTCCCTTTGGAGGTTACGGTGAATGTTCTCTGGTAAGCGTCGTCGGCTGTCATCACGTAGCCCGTGACATGCGTCTCTACGCTGTAGTTTGTTCCAGCCGAGAAGCCTGCGACGTAGTCGGCGTGGTCACTGGGCACTGTCATCCAGTTAATTGATGGTAGGCCTCGCGTGTCAGTTAACTGCATCGTGTAGTCAGTTGCTGTCGGTACGGTTGGATCTTTGAAGTTACCAGTTAACGCTGTCCAGGCACCGTAGAAGTTTGATCCCCACCAACCAATCTGGTTTCCGCTGCTGTCCTTGAGTACCATCTCAATGTCTCTTGGATGCGACAAGTCGTCACATACATTGGCGACGTTCGTTCCAAAAGGTGGTTGCCACAAGGAACACCATGGTATCGTTCCTCGTCCATGCTTCGAGAAGACGTGCACAGAGACCAATGGTCCCGTCCCTGGACCGAGGTTGCTAGTGAGGTGATACGACTGTCCGGCAGCTACGGTGAACCTCGATGAGGTGTCTACCGTACCACCTGACATTGTGGCGTTCACAGTGTACGCGCCGGCTGGTAGGCCAAAGATGTAGTACCTGTAGTAGCCTGCGTGTCCGCCGCCGCACTGATCTGCGAGCAGGGGACACTCATCTTCCGGTGAGAGCATATCGATTCCAGTTATGGATCTTCCGTCAGCGGTTGTTCCCACGGCGGTAACCATGCCTGAGAGTCCAGACCTGTCTCCCGGGGCTTCGACTAGACCTGTTACGTATGCTGAGTTCAGTTCGCCCTTCACGATGGCAATGGGCCAGTCCGCAACAGGTATGAAGCCGGCATCCGTGGCGATCTTGAAGTGGTATACCCCAACCGTGTTGGGTGCCGTCAATCCAAGGAGGCGCACATGGTACACGCCAGGCTCTATGACGAGCGTGGTATACATCGGGCTCGCTGTGGTATAGAAGCCACCGTGAAATGACGCAGCGTGCCGACCTATTGTGACTACGTTCCAGTTAGGCGCGACACCGTCAAACGCCCCATTAGCGCCAACGGCGATATAGCCGTAGTCGTTCGTTATGTCCGTCCAAACGTCGTACTTTACACTTGCTGCATTGTTTGGCTTGGGCCAAGTGAAGGCGGGATCCACGTAGATTCTTATGTAGCCTATAGGCTGGGTGACGGTGAAAGTGAACATGAAGTCACCTGTACTGCCCGAAAGTATTGCGAAGTTGTTCGCTGTGCTCTGGCTCGCTACGTCGCTCGCTATCATTTCAGGGTAATTTCGCAGGGTGCCAAGTGTGAGGCTGAACCCCGGGTTGTTGGGGTCAGGAACCCCTGGCTGCAGGAAGACGGTAACAGTGTTATCATATGCGGCTTTGGCAGGTGGAACTGACGTTATAGATGCAACGGTGAATATGCTGAGTACCATTAGTGATACAATAATGCTTGCAATTATTTTCTTACTCAATTCTTTTCACTACTTTTACATTAAGCCTACACGCGTTCGCGTTTAGGCTGTACAACGGCCTAGGACAAAGACTGCTTATAAAAGGGTAGATCGGCCTCCGACATACGCATCGGCCCCCAGAAACGTGGAACTCCTACGCAACCACCAGACCGAACAAAACAAAGCGCCCGCACACCTTTATTTGAGCCAAATAGGAGGCTTCGGGCTCAGCGGTGTTCGAGCCTGAAGTTCAGACATATCGCCAACCTAGCATCGGTTTACGTGGCGCTACTCGTCATCGTCTGCCTCCCGATCCCGCGTATGAGCGCCGCCGCGGACTTGAGCAAAACCGTTGAGGTCACTCTCGGAGCAGCAGCCGACAGCTATGCAGATAGCATGTACCCAAAGCAGGCTTACGGGAATAGGCAAGTGCTCTACGTCGGTAACAGCGTTGATCGAGCTCAGAATCTCACCGGGCCGGCAAGGATCTACATTCAGTTCGACATCTCAGCGGTTCCCAAAGGGGCACTCGTCATTTCAGCTGAGATACTCTTGTATCAGATGTACGCTCCTGCGTCAGCTCAAACATACGAAGTACGCATCGTCCGGTCACCGTGGAAGGAGTTCGCAATGAACTGGACGACGCAGCCGTCCAGCGATGCCGCAACTATCTCATCTGCTGTGGCCCCGGCCGCTAAGGATGTCTGGGTCTCCTGGAATGTCACCTCAGCGGTGCAGAGCTGGGTCAACGGCGACGCCGCCAATTACGGCTTGATGATCCGCATCCAGAACGAGCAGAAGGGTGCATCGAACGAGGCCTCTGGCTTCTACTCGAGGGAGTATCCGAAGGAGGAGGTGAGACCGAAACTTCAGATCCTCTGCGCGAGCCAGCCTCCGTTCACCTACGTGTTTTCGGCGCGTGTGAATGGCTTGCCCTCCGATCTGGCGAGCATGATTACAGCTGATAACAGGTCTACGATCAGAGTGTCGGGAGGAGGCGTCGGATACTTCCTCTTCGAGAACGGAATAACACACACGCTTAGTGCGGATGAATACATTACCGCAAGTGACTCAGTTCGCTACCATGCGAGCGCGCATTCGACCACGGCCACGACCGATGGAGAATTCACAATCGCGTACAGTCCTCAGTATCGGGTCACCGTGAATTCGGAACCTCGAGGTCTCATCGAACCGGAATCGAGCAAATGGTATGATGCCGGCGAACGAATGACGACACCGACAGCACAGGAAGCCTTCGACGAAGGCCCAAACAGGAGAAACGTCTTCGAAGGATGGTATGCCAACGATGTCAAGCAGACAGGCAATCCATTCGAGTACGTTGTGACGGCGCCGGCGAATCTGACCGCGCAGTATGTTATGATGTACAACGTGACTGTGAGTTCACCACTCGGCCAAGTGTCAGGACCTGGTTGGCGCGCCGCGGGCTCGAGCGTGGAGATCGCGGTTGAGCCGACGTATCTTCCAGTTGAGGGACCTCTCGGCTATCTCGGGTTCGGGACCTCCTTTGACCACTGGACCGGAACAGTCGAGAGCACATCGTCAGCAGTGAAGGTCACGGTTGATGGTCCAGTAGAGGAGAAGGCTGTCTGGAGGGAGGACCGATCTCGATTGCTTGCGGGCGTTGCAGTGATCATCAGCCTCCTGGCGGTGCTGGTAGTTTTGCGCCGGAGGTCGAGACATTCAGGATCACGCGAATCGACGGGACGGCCTGCCACCAAGAAAAAAGGCAAAGCTAGCTTCGAACGTCCTGCAATTGCTAAAAGCTCGTTTCACTGCGAATAGAACGAACGCGAGCGAGAGAGGTTGCTATGGCCTTCGACATTTCAGAGCCGACCATGGTGCAGCCAAGAATTCGCTCTTCATTGTTGCAGACGCAGTCTCCCATGTTATTTACGCGATGCGAAATAAACGAGACTTCATTGTTGCAGGGCACCAATTGATATATCCGTAAGCCCACCTAGCGGGCGGACGATTGCATATCTCGTAGTACAAGCTGATCCGCTATGAATAGGAATGTTCTTGTCTGGGCGATGATGGCGTCGGCGCTGGTTGGTTTGATGGATTCTGCCTACCTCACCTATCTCTCGTTCTCGCCACCTACGAGTTGCCCGTTAGGAGAGTTTAGCATATTCTCCTGCAATGAGGTCATCTACAGCCAGTACGCGCACGTCTACGGGATCAGCGTCGCTCTGCTGGGCCTCGGCTGGTTCGTCATCGCACTCGGGCTTATCCTGATTGCGTGGCGAAATGTGCGGTTAATTCGCGCTGTTGTAGTCTGGTCGTTGCTCGGAGCTGTGGGTATTGCAGGTTTCGTCTATACCGAGATCTTCCTTCTCGGGTCCATCTGCCCATTGTGTACTATCGCACATGTTGCAGGGTTAGCGATCCTTGCCCTCTCAGTAGCTAGCATGAGAACTTCCGGCTGACATCGTGATACATCGAGTCCACTCAACAGCATTGCGTTCATTTCTTATCTCGCTTGTCCCCCGAATAAAGTTCGGGGGTTTGCGCTCGGCTCATTTCTATCATTGGGTTATGCTATCTCGGTTAGGGCGTTTGACGGTCGACAGGTGCTTCTTCTGGATTAGGGTTGGTTGCACATCAGGTTGAAGCTTCCTAGAAAGGTCGTGGCCGTTGACTTTCGCTCCAGGGGAGACCTGTGTGCTCACTTGATTACCGTGCCTATGCTTCATCAGTAAGTTCGCTGAAAATCTGGGAGACGCTCGTTAGAGTATTGATACATCGATCACCGTACCATTCTCCATCGTGGGCTTTCTTGCTGTGCTTTCTGTAAATTACGGAGCTCTTCTCTGAGCATTACATTGAGCGATCGGCGGATGTCCTTGCCACCTTTCAGCGATTTCATGAACTCGTCCAGTTCCATATTTGGTGCCTGATCCTCCAGTCTTGACTTCACTATTTCAGATGCTTGCCTGATTCTTCTCTTGTCTATATCATCCATTTCGTACCCTTCGAAAGCAGCCTCAGCGTATCCACGCATTGACTCGTTCTCCTCCGCCGCATGGTTCAGTATTCCAGCCGATACCCCAAACCCGTGTTTCACAACCATCTGCCCTAGTCTTGACTGCTGCCTTCTTATTTGATCCACTTTCCGCTGCGCGATTGCGTCTATCAGGTTCCTTGCTTCTTTGACGTAGACTCTCCTGATTTCTTCGCATGCTGACTTGATCACATCTTCGAGTAGAGTTTCCGAATCTTTCATCGCATCAATTGAGTTCGCGGCGTCTTTCCTTAGATTGTTAAGCTCGTTGATGTATGCTGCTGTCTTATCCAAGGATCATCTGCCTCTCGATCTTGTCTCTTAGGGATTCGATCTGTTGTCTCGTTTCCGAGTACTTCGGCTGATTCTTGACCCATTTGGAGAGGCCGTTGAGAGAAGCGACAGCTACTGCGATCACGTCGTCCTCTTCACCTTTTCCTTTCGCTATAAAATCAATCAGCCTGGAGGTGAGCTTGTAGGCTGCTACCCGAGATTCGACGGCTGCTACGTCTCTTCCAGCGGCCAATGCCGCCTCTTTCAGTTCATCTACGCCTATTGAGGCCTTTCCCATGGTGTCCCCGAGACTTTGAACTTGGCTTGAGAATTTGTCAAGCGATGATTTGACGCCTTTTACGCTCTCATCAGTTTTAGCTGGTAATGCTGCAAGCTCATCTTCGATGGTCTTGATTCTTCCTCTCAGGGATGCTTCGGTTCGAGTCAGCTCCTCAACCGATGCGTCTAGGCTCGCTTTCTCCAGCTGGACATCTTTCACTGATTTGTACATATCGAGTGCTTGTAGGATGGTGGCTGGAGGACCGTACTTCTCTGCGAGACTTCTTATCTTGGCTATCTCATCTATCCCTATTCCATATTTCTTCCTCAACTCTAGCACGCTATCTATAGCTTCCTTCAGGAAGCTGTTCTCAAGGGCCAGTTTCTTCTTCTCAGACTCCAGCCGTTGCACTTCTTTGGCCGACGAGTCCCTGTTGCCCTCAAGCTTCGCAGCTTCCTGCTCAATACGGCTTGTAGCTTCGTCGATGTCCCGTGCGTTCGCCAGGAATCCCTCGAGGTCTGCGGCGGCTTTCTCAGGGCTTAGGCCTCTGCTTTCAACGAGATCGCAGAAGACCTTGAGCACATTCCCAGCGGTTGCGGCTGCGTCTATCTGTAAGCCAGCCTTTTCTAGGCTTTGCCTTATCTTTAGGGCCTTGTCGACCTGCTCTAGCGTTATCCTGTTTTCGTCCAGTCGCTTTGTCAGATCTGTCTCAGCCTTCTTCTTCTTTTCTGCTATCTCCTCAAGCTCGCGTTTCGCGTCTATGAGCTGTGTCTTCAGTTTAGCGACTTTCTCATAGGCCTCTTTGTATGCTGACACGACCTCATTGTAGCTTAACTTGTGCTGTTGCTCTAGACCGATCATCTCGACAGTGGCTTTGGCGAATGCGTCCTTTGGGAAGTCTTTTGGAGATATTATTCTGTAGACCTCGATGACGGCGCCAAGCAGGTCCAAACTTATGCCCAGCTTGGTGAGCTCGTCTATCATCTTGAATCCCTTCTTTGCCTCTTCGACTGTGATGCCTGCATTCTTCAGATCTACCGAAAGTGACCTTAGCTCATCGATTTGGTGGCGTAGAGGTTTGCTTGCTAAGGCCTCATCGTCAGAACTCCGTGAAGGATTACGCTTGTATCGAGAGATGACCGCCGAGACCGTGCTTTGGCTTACGTGCTCTTTCTCTGCTGTCTCGGCCTCGTTCACTCCCTGCAGGTATAGGCTTATGATCGCGGATTCCTTTTCCTGACTGATTCGAGCGGGCAAAAGGTTCTCTCCATCGAATATATTGAATATATCGAACTTCTCTATTTGGGTGCTTTGATTCTATTCGTTTGAAATCGCTCGCATCTGATGTATCCGACCGGACAGCGTTTCCACACCAATTTCACTGACGGCTGTGCCGCTGGAGGACTGCCCACAGCACGCTCGAAACTGGCAGTTCCCACGACATCGAGGCTGATCGCATAGGTGAGTGCCTGCTTTCTGTCGGACGTGACTAGTCCCTTTAGTCCCTCTTCGATAATGCGACCTAGTGTGGCATGGGACGATTCGATGTATCCGATGCATCCGGGGTTGCCCAGGCGAAAAGGGACCCCTGGCCTCTGGGCTCAGACACAAGCTGCCAATGGAGTCTGCTACCGTCCCTGTCGAAGACAGCGATGTTGCTGTATGACTGGAATGGATACGCTGAGGTCGCCATGATCCTTCCGTAGGAGTGATTCAGATCGTAGACGGGGATTCCCTGAAGGACGCGAATGCGAGACACCCACAACACGCAAGTCCGTCGGAAGCGTGCAAGTCGGAAATCCGGAGAATCCAGCACCTCGCGTGGCGAGAGGAGGCAGCACGACCTCATCGACTAGTACGCGGTCCGCATCTCTCTTGCCGCCAATAGAAGGATCGCCTTCCTTTGATACGTGCTGAGGGCGTGGCTTAGTATGCTGTCGAGCACGGATTTCTCAAATCTGACAATCGTCAACTCAGGACACCAACAGCACACTCAGCTCAGCAGACGCGCATCAGAAACCAGAACCTCTAGCTACTCGTCGACTTGGACGTGGAACGTTCTAGCCTTCGTGCAACCATCCGAGAAAGAAGCAAGTTGAAAGCCCACAGCGTAACCGACGCTATGAGCAGCATTGTCGCGAGGAAGGCTGCGGGCGAGAGTGACGCACCTGACGTGGTGGGTATCCATGTTAGGATCAGAAGCCACGAGGTGTCTCGGCCGGAGCCCGAGTAGTCCGGTAGTATCTGGAAACTGTGGAATCCTTCTGAGAGGTCAAGGGTTACTGTCCTGTTCGAAGTGACGACGGAAATCGGATCGTTGTCCGCGAGGAATTCAAAGTCTCCGCTGCCCACGCCCAAGTAGGCGCTGTATGAACCAGCCCTTTCGACGTACAGCCCTATCTCATTGATTGGCGCCGGTGCAGACTGCGGACTCCGGGTGAGCCCTCCAAAGCTAGGTTGAGACAAATCGCTCGGCACCCTTGGGACCTGAAAGAGCTTGACGAGGAACGTGACTGGTTGCTGAGCTTCAGCGCTAATCCGGACTGCAAGATCATAAGATCCAGCTGTCAGGTTGCCGCCTAGAAACCACGCCTCGCCGCTAATGTCGGTCCATAACTCCCCTGTCTGTTTCATCTCGACATCGAACGTCTCGTTGCCACTGGACCCGCCTTTGGCGTACAATAGATAGTTCTGGACTTCGTGGCCGCTCGTGATCTCGAATCTAAATGTCCATTCTCCTCCCGGCTGTTGCGTCTTCGGCCCAAACGAAGCTATGGCGCTCAACTGGTTTATGCTTGGTTCGTAAGCCGGTTCTTGCTTAACAGCCAGAGATAGGTACGGGTCGAACCTCCGCAGCACCGTTAATGTCCCCGGGTCAAATGCGATATCCAGCACGAGCGTCACAGGGACTTTCTCTGTCACAACGAAATCCACCGGCGCAAGAGGGATGTTCGATGGGACCTTCAGAGCGACGACTGACACAGCCGTATACAGAGAGGCGTTGCTGATCGAGATCCTTGCAAGGTTGTACTTTCCGATCGGCAGCGTCACTTCCGTCAGCACTTGGGGGGAGTTGCTTGCGTCGACGAGCTCCACTTGCCTCGGGTCACTCAGGCCTTTAACCCAGGTCCCCTCCGAGACGCCAGCTCGACGAAGTTCGATGTCGGTCAGAACGACGTATATTCGGGAATCCTCGAATCCCTGAGCAGTACTGCTCGTCACATAAATGGTGACATCGCCGGTTTTCAGTGCAGGGGAGAAGAACGGAACCATCTCGGGAACGGCGACAACGCTGAATATCACGATCGAGGCTAGCAAGAACCCTGTGAGAACGAAGGTGACTAAACCGCCGTAACTTTCTGACATTGTCTCAATTCTCCGTGATCATCTATCCAGTAGGCCTTTCGCGCATCGCCCTCGCTGACTCATACCACAGTATCGCAGCTGCAATTAGCGTGACTACCAAGCCGTAAACACTGTAGAAGTTGACTTCGCCAAGTTGGCTGAGAAAGAAGAAGAAAAGGATTGTGAACAGAACCGCGTAGAGGACGAACCTTGGGACGAACACTGTTCCAAATCTGAGGAAAGGCTTCATCACGCCTACGTTAGCCTCGCCGATTGCTACGTACTCGGTGCTCTCTTTCTTCGCGAGGCCAAGTTCCTTCAGCTTCTCAAGGTGGTACTGAGCGAGCGTCGGGCTGGAGAAATGAAGTGCTCGCTGAACCTCCCTTATGCCCGCAGATCCACGCGGCACCTTCAACAAGTACAAGTACACTCTGAGAGTGTTGCCTCTGAGGTGACTGTCGACCTTCTTCTTCTGCGAATCAGTCTGAGTCAAGACGACCGGGACAACCCCCTCACACAAACGCGAGAGCTCTGGCGAATACACCCAACAGACGCTTGGCTTTCAGAAGGCCTCCATCTCAACCGATAGCATGAGAGAGCCTCATAAAGCAGTTGTTGAACCCGGATCTGTTAACTTGTCGGCTCTCGTTCCTCTTCCCGCATTTTCTTTCACTCATGTCTCAAGCTTAACCCCATGCAAGTCGTAGTGATTGGTCGTGCAAGTCTTCAAGTCCGTCTGGCAACACTATGCACCTACGCCTGAGACTTCATGGTTGCTTAAGCAGTTCCGTCAGATGCTGAACGATTGCATCCGTGTCGGACTCGCCGAGAATGTGACCAGTCTGAAGTCGTTGTCGTTAAAGGCCTACAAGCAACTCAGCCGCTACGATGTCGCGAGTTACCATAAGCTCTGCGCAATCAGCGCAGCCACAGGTATCTTGCGCAACTATCGGAAAGCGAAGCGGAAGAACCCATACGTGAAGGAGCCGTATGCGCGGCGTCTACGTTTGACCACATGCTACGGGTTCAAGGTTCGAGACGGCGAATTGGTCCTTCCCATTCGTGCGCGGGAACATGTTCGGATCTCCCTGAATCAGCATGTCCAAGCTACAATCAACGGTTTCACGCCTCGGTCTGTCACACTCACGGAAGATAGGCTATCCTTAGCGTATACGAATGAGGTTCAACAGCTTGAGCCATGCGGCTTCATCAGCATTGATCGAAACCTTGACAACGTCACAGTTGCCGCAACTGATGGAACCGTTCAGCAGCATGACCTCTCGGAAGCCACACGGGTAAAAGCGCTGTACCGTGATTTGCGGTCACATTTCAGGCGCAACGATGTTCGCATCCGCCGTAAGATCAGCGGCAAATACGGACGGAAGCAACGGGACAGGGTCACACAGGTTCTCCATCATGCTTCCAAGTTGATTGTGGAGGAAGCGAAGGCGAAGCAGTATGGCATTGCGATGGAGAAGCTCACTGACATTCGTAAGCTCTATCGTCGTGGGAACTGGCAGGGATGCCGGTATCGCGGACGCATGAACTCATGGTCGTATGCAGAGCTTCAACGCCAAATCGAATACAAAGCCAAGTGGAAAGGTTTGTCAGTCATCTACGTGCATCCTCATGGGACAAGTAGCAGGTGTTCGATATGTGGGAAACGCATGAAGCCCGAAGAGAAACGAATGCTACGATGTCCCAGTTGCGGATATACGGTGGACCGTGATGTGAACGCAGCCAAGAACATCTTGACTGCGGGAACCCTGAGGTTCGGGGCAGTCGGCCTCACAAGTGAAGCGATGGTAGCGGAACCTGCGCGGGTGCAGCAATCCGCAAAGTCGATGCGAGGCAGTTAACCATGTCAGCCATGCGCCGACAAGTTAACAGAACCAGTAAGCCCCATATACACGTTCATGATAGAGGCGCGCCGTTCCGGGGAAGTCGAATGCGAAGAAGAACAGTTGTCATCGCGTCGGTAGTTGCGGTAGTGGCTGTTGTGCTTGCCCTCACGATTTCTCCAACCCTCTATCGTGGGCAAACCTTGACTTCTACAACTAGCACAAGTGCAACTCCAAGTTATCAATGTCGAAAGGCCGACCCAAACTCGACGTATCCATTGATCTTGCAGATATGGAACCCTAGCGGGGAGCCCGTTAAGGGGGCTTGGATAATCCTCTACGACTCGGACCGCGGCATCCCATTCGAGGAGGGCTACAACTCCGACAACGGGACATACATATCGAAGCACGCCTACTCGCCGTCTCAGAACATGACCCTGATGATTCAGAACGATCAGAACCTTCAGAGCTACGTCGTTGACGTTGCAATCCCCGATGTTGTCTGCGCCGATGGCTACATCCACGTCGAAGTGAAGACTTCCTGAGAAATCGTTAGATCAGACACTAACGTAACTCGCATTCCACTTCTGGCGACTTACCGTTTACGTCGTCTTCCTACCAGGATCAGGGCAGCCGCGGAGGCGACTGAGATCACAAGAGCCAGGCCTGTTGATGAGAACTCGGGAACCACTATCGGCCAGGTGGCCAACCCGTTTTCGTAACCGTCCGCCGTCGCGTTGACCGTCACCCTGTATGTTGTTTCACTCGAGCCGCCAGGAGCCGTCCAGTTCACATTCTGGCCCAGGATCGAGGAAACACACCCACCCGTCCCGTTGACGAAGCACCCGCCGCTGGCGGTCCAATTATATTGAATGTCAGGATGGCTACCGTCGCTCGCCGTCGCGTTAGCACGAAACACGCAAGACGACCCAGGCGCTATGCCCGTACATCCTTCAGCGATCCCCAAATGCAACGACGGTTTCGATGTCGGCGACCCAATCGTGAATGACCAAGCTGTCGCCTCGTTCTTTCCTAGAACATCTGCCTGTACCTGGAACTCGTAGATGCCAGGCTCGCCGATTTGCAGCGTGTCCTTCGTCGCGCCAGTGACGTCTATCTCATTAGTGACTTCAGGGATAAGCGCAAAGTTGCCTGCGGCTGCGTCTGCTGAGATCGAGTAGTTGCCCGCTTCGGGCAGACTGATGTGGATGTAGGCAATATTGTTGATTGGTCCTGCGGGGAAGGTTCCTTGAACGGTGAACGGTGCTGTCGGGATATCATAGAACTCCACGCTGAAGGTGATCGGGTTCACGGCGTCAGGAATTGCTGCCGCTGTGAGGGTGTGAACTCCCGCAGTCAAGGGTCCAAAAGTGTCAACGTAGTGCCCCCAGTAGTCCCACCAGTCGCCCTGAAGGTCCGTCCACTGTGCTCCATTGTCCATTGTCATGTTAAGTCTGTCAGTCTGCGGCGCGGTCGCCGTCACCGTCAGATGGAGGAGAGCGTCATTGAGTTCCTTAGGGAGCGAGTAGGTGAAGTCCTTGCTCTCGCCCACCTTCAAAGTGCCCGTGACTTTGGCCAGCGGTGCGGGAAGTGCAGACATGGCCTGTGGGACAGGCGTGAACAGGAAGGCCAACAACGCGATGAGAATGAGAATTGATGCCCTCATATGTCGTTCGCCGTCATATCGCGCTGTTGGCATGGAAACCGATTAATCAGCTTTTCCTTCAAGGCCCCGGAGGACGTCTAGGAAAGGCTGATCTCAGATGCGGTGCCTACTGCCCTTGTTTGTCCACTGGGAATTGAACGACGGCTCACAGCTGCGGCTTAAGCCGCCATGTACAAGACTGTTGTATGCCGAACACGTTAAGTACGATGAGGAGCGTACACGCGACCATCCTGGGTTTGCCGAAAGGCGAACCTGGAAACAATTGGAGAAAGAAAAAAATGAAAAAGTTTGATATGTTGCCAGTAATCGCTGCATTTGTCATCGCAATTCTTATCCTTCCAACACTTGTTCTGCCAGTCAACGCAGCCTTACCAGCCGCGAACGCAAATATCGCTAGCGTCGTCACGATAGCTCAAGACGACATGAAGATGAATATGGGAGTCATGGTTCTAGGCCTCACGCCTACCTCAAGCACACTCCTACCGACATTCCCTAATGCGTGGTACAGTGACTCTATGTGTGGAGTACTGGTGCCTGCTGCAGGAGTCATCGTAGGTCCGGAGTTGACCGATGAACCAATCCTCTCGGCTAACACAGCAACCTACTACCAAAAAGTAAGCAACACCCTATGTGTGGCACACACATTCGCAATAGTCTGGCCCAAGCCCATCCAACCAGGCTGGGACCTAATTGCAAACTTCAAGATGCTAGCGACCCTCAACGGCGTGCCTACCAAGCCTGACTACCTTCTCTGTGAGTTAGTGGAGAAGGAGAAGGCGAAGATCCCGCCTCAGAGCACTAAGTCACCAAGCAAGAGGCAATTCAATGACGAGCAGACCAAGACCACTCTACAGGATGTGACAAGCAACTTCGTGTGCAAGTTCCGCACGGACAAGCCGGGCGTCTACGTGTTAGATGTCTACTTCGTAGGCCCAGGCATCGCCAAATTCATCGCTGACCACATGCTCATCGTCACCGCTGGGTACAAAGTTGGTAAGAACACCGTATGGGCTTCCGACCTACAGGATATATGCATCCTCGGATGGTCCATGGGTAATGAAGTGCTTGCCATAGGCCTCTTCGGGCCCTACACGATGTCGACAGGATTGTACGCGGACACGTACTTCAGCTGGGATAACGCACTAGGCCCATTCGTCAGCTGCGACGAAGCAGCCACTTGGCAACTCGCTTGGATAGTCGGCGGATGGCCGTACTCGACCAACTAGGTCGAAGCACAACGGCCACACCCGCCTTCCCTTTTTCTTTTTTTCTGACTTTCTTGCTCGAAACGCCTTCATGCTCACTAGGGCTCTCCGCGTGGAATCAAGGACTGACACGTTTCTGCTAATCACCAGATCATGTCGAATACAGCTTGGATAGGACCCCGTCGTATGATTTCAGAGACGTGGGCCGACGCTCGCTCGTTATGGGAAACATGTCCACTCGAGAGAGACTAAGGCGCCACGCTTGATCTACACCTGTCAACGGCGGCTTATGGCGGAGACCGGACACTAGCTCGTCCAAAGTGAACGAATATGCCAAAAGCAAAGTACATTCTGATAGCTTGCCTAATGATACTACAAATGTCGCTAGTGGTCCGGTTCGCTGTCGCCGCACCGATGGCGAAGGGCAGCTTTACCGACGTGCATGATCCCGGGTACTCAGTCCCCGGGGGGTTACTTTTCTTCGACGCCACGGCGGTCAACGACGGCGACTCGACTGGCTGGTTTAGAATATGTGTCATCAGAGTTGGTCCTTCTTACCATGAATACTTCCCTAATCCACTCGACCAGGTCACAAGCGAGACGGCGGTTCACTGTAGCAGGACCACACCGACCGACCCGGGAGCAACAATCACATTCGAGTCCAGCAAGTTCCGAATGCTATCTGTCCCCAGCGAAACGTTCTGGGTTCTGCTGACCGTGCAACAGCAGGCTCCCATATCTGGCAGCGAAGACGGAAGCGACTTGATCAACCTGACCGTGGACGAGCTCAGAGTAATAGTCGTAACGAACCTTCTCTATGCGTGAGAGAAGATCGAACGAAGATAAACTGCTCTGACTCGTCACATTCCTACCCTCCCTTTTTCTTTGTCTAACTCATCCCGTAACTGGGCACGTTGCCGGGAATGCTCTTAGACTATGGTATCAGGCACTCCCGAGAAGACCTTAAGTTCATCAATGAATGATCTTCAGCTTCGGCTGTGGCTGTTGACAACACCGGAGAAGATTTCGAAAAGAAGGAGAGCAGGAAGGAAAGCAGAAAGAATCGCAGAGTTCGAATCGGCAGTTATCGTAGGGGTACTTCTCGGAGGGGCGCTCGGTGCACTGCAGCTTCAGGAAGCCATACCAAGGTGGTCGCAAGTTCCTGAATCTTTGTTCGTCATAGCCCATCTCGCGGCCGTGCTTCTCGTCACTACGGCTCTCACTGAGCGAGTGAGGGCAGGCCTGCTCTGCGGAGTCATAGCTTCCATTTCGCAGTTTCTGACGTTACTTGGCTTCTACGCACATTCATACGGGATCGTAGTATCCATAATTGTGATCCCCCTTCAGTCGCTAAGGATACTGACGTATCCCCTAGCGGGGGTTATCGGCGGCTACATTGGAAATCGTATAGCTGAGGCATGGAGTGGTAGATCATCTCGACCTATCAGACGCGTTAACCGATGAATTATAAGACTCATGCAGCAGAGAGAGCCACATGCAGCAGGCATAACACATGGTCTCTCGAAGCATCAGAATCAAGATAGCGTTCATCCTGCTGGCGGTACTGGTTCTTTTTACACCCTTCCTTTACCCAGCTTTCTCTTGCCGAATAGAGAAAGAGCAACTGCGTACCAGCGTGGGTTCGCCGCGGTGGATCGTAGGTTCGGAAGGCGGCATCCTCACAATGAAGATAACCATCCAGAACACCGCCGGATGCGATGCCAACATAGAATTGCTCCAGTTCACGATGTACAGACTGATCAATCCCGACAACACCACAGAAGATGTCAGCCTGAACGACTCGCAGGCAGTCCATACCACAATCCCGGCGGGCGGAAACATTACAGTGAACTTCGCGTTCGAACAACCGTTCAAGGTCGGGCCGCGAGCTGTCCTGGTGAGGATAGCTATCATCCTCCAAGACGGTTCGTCACTGGAAGTCTTTGACGGAGCGATCGACACAACGGTCAGACAGAAACCTTAGTGGACCGTACATGCGCCCCGTGGCCGAAAGTCGCGTTAGCCTGCGAGCGCAGCGTCTAAAGACGATGTGAGGACTTCTGTTGTTGCGACCCCCTTGTACATGCTAACGATCACGCCATTTCTGTCTAGGATGAAGAAGGTGGGCGTGGCCTCTATCTTGTATTTTTGGAAGACGCTGGCTGAGTCCAAGCCGTATGTCCACTGCGTCTGATACTCTTTGATGAAAGCTGCCGTGGATTCTGCGTTGGCCCCGCGGTCCGTTCCTGCGACAGAGATGAAGGCCACGCCTTTCGGCTCATAGTCCCAGCGAATCGATTCGACGGCAGGCGCAACAGCACGGCAATATGCACACCACGACTCCATGAACTCCAACAATACGACTCTACCACGGAAAGAAGAAAGCTTCACTGTTTCGCCAGTCAGTCCGTCCGGGCCAACTACTGGCAACTGGAACTCGGGAGCGATACTTCCAACGCCTACTGAGACAGCAGGTTGGGTCACAATGTAGCCCAAGACTGCAATCGCCAAAATGATCGGAATCAGGAAAAAGAAGGACCTCCTCGCTCTACCTGTCTCAGGCTTGACCTTGCCCGGTTTGCGTTTTCTACTCGTGCTCAACTCAATTCCGTCTGACGGATACAAGACCAATAGTATAAGCGTTTCAATAGAATGAAGTAACCCCCTGCCTGCTTCTTGCACCATGAAGTCCGGACGGATGTCGTGGCTCATAATCGCTCTCGTGGCCGCAGGCTTCCGAGGGAGCCTACGTGCTTAGTCTCTACGCGCGCCCACCTATCCCGATAAACACTCTCGCTTCGCATCAGCGAATCCTCATTGAAGAAGATGCGACAGTGACCGGAGCTAAGAGAAGAACTTGCGCGGAACAACGCTCATTTACTTGCGCGTATCGCTAGATCTAGAGACGGGCTTGTAGATTTGCGACATCTCGGTAAGGGGCGCGTCGAGGTTGCAGCCGTTGTAGCGGTCTACAGTGTCTTCTTGATTGTTGGGCTGTACGCGCAAACAGCATCGACCTTCGATGGGGCGACCTTGGAGCTTATCGGGCCGCCAGACGGAATGCAGTTCCAGTCGTCTCCTGTCGAGCTTGCTGCGATCGTCACGAATCAAAAGGGTTCGCTGCCGAATATTGGTACGACGATCACAGTTCTTTCGCTTACAACGGGCGAGCGAGATGAATTGGCGGGCCTGACGAACAAGGATGGCATTGTCAAGGTTCTTTTCCCGGCGCAGCCCGGAAGGTACACCTGGTACGTCGCGACCAAGATGGAAGGATACCCAACTATTGTGTCGCGTCCCAGGAACTTCTCGACTAGACTGGCTCTGATTGTTGATTGTCTCAACCCGTGCAGTTCCAAGTATCCACTTCTCTTGCGCGACGAATACTTGCGTTTGCAGGTGACGGTGACGGATATGAGTGGAAGCCCGGTCGAATCTGCGAATGTTACATTCTATCTCAATTCGATGGCCGTTCACTCTGGACTGACAGATCCACGAGGCATAGCGACGGTGTCTTGGAGCAAGATGCCTCCAGGAAACTACACTTGGTTTGCGATTGCTTTGAAGGATGGCGAAGTCGGAGCTTCCCGTCTATCAACCTTCGTCGTTACGTAGCACAGCTCCCTTGCAACGCGCCGTTCCCCTCGTCGGTCAAAGGAAGAACCCCGCCTGATCTTTCGGGCGCTACGCGCAGTCACTTCGGTTCCTTTTTCACGCGCTCTCCTAGGCGTCGAACCACAACCGTTATGGTAGCGGAAGGAGCGGCAGTCCGAACATCATCAACGTGTAGCCAAGCTGAGAAACGAACAAGTACGCAGCGAACGCTCCAGCGAAGGCCAAGCCGGCGGGGATCTTCCAGGGCGACTCTCGCCCGTTGACTCTCCGGACGACGCTTTCGGCGCCCAGTGCCGACAGAATATACAGTGGAATCAAATAGAGGCCTCTCAGGGGGAAGTAGGAAGGTGCGTTCGGCACCAGCTCTATCGCAAAAGGCACCAGAACCATCGCCGCGATCATCCTCGTAAAAGAGCGAGTTTGAGGCGCGTGATCAAGCAATCCCAAGACCGACAGCAGGGCCAAAATCGGCAACTCCATCCGACTCTGTGCCAAGCTGAAACTAAGCGCGGACAACGTCGATCCGATCGTCTGCCCTCCGGCCGCAAGTGCGTATCTCCATCCCAAAGCGAACCAAGTCTTTGGATCCAGTCCTTCCAGACGGAAGCCCACAAGAGGCGTCGCTACGATGGATGCTAAGACGAGCGGAACCAGCACGATGCCGAAGATCAGGCCGGACAGAATGCCCACGTCACGTTTCCACTCGTTGCTTTCAGTTGCTCGAAAGGCGGTGAGCGACCCGATCAGGGCGACCAGAAGTTCAACGACAGCAACAACCCACCCATAAGCATACCCCGTAAGAAGCACGAGCGAAAGCACGAGCGATCCGACCGCCGCCAGCGGTGAGCGAAGCCTGACAGACCTGATGACCATTGCAAACGTGAAGTTGACAATGGAAAGAGCAAACCAGTTCGCCAGTATCCCCCCATACATACCTAGTGACGTCTGAGCTGAGACCACAGACAATAGTGCTGCAAATGACGAAACCCACACACGGCCTGTCCCTTCTTTAGCAAGGAGAAACGTAGTCAAGACAAGCAAGACCGACAGCATCGCTGGCGCAAACCTGACCACATCTTCCGCAGTAGCGCCCGTCACGGTCCCTATCAACGAAAGGATCATAAGGAAAAGGCCCCGGTCCCCATGAAGGAATGGAAGCACGTCTGGGAAGCTAGTGATGGGACGCAAATTTCTGACGTACCAAGGATAGTCTGCGCCGCCTGGCCAATGAAGCTGGAGTGGTGGATATACTGTAGCTGCAATCCCCAACCCCAATGCTCCTACCAAGGTGAGATACGCGAGCGAGGCGTGAGTCTCGCTTTGACGGCTAGGCAGTTGCGCTTCATTCCCGGTCGGCCTCTCACTCACCAGTGACTTAACAAATCGTTCAGCAGGCTTCCGAATAGGTTCCCTGAACAGGGCGACTATCGCTGCAAGCGCAACTGTCAGGAATATTGCTGTGAGTAACGGTTGCCCAAAGTAGAAAACTTCCAAATCGGCGGCCAATACGCCAAGCAGCACGTCCATCATTACCTGACTGATCTCAGAAGTCAAGGCGAAGAATGCACCAGCTTGCCAGAGCAGCACACAGATGACGGCGCCGATAGCGGTCAGTGCAAGAAGACCGGAAACTACTACGCAGACTAGCCTTCGCGCGGAACTAGGGTCAATGCCAAGCAACGTTCGCGTCCTGGATGTGACTGCGTATGCAACCAGAAAACCAGAGCCCACAAGAAGGGTTGCACCAACACCCGGTGAAATTGGCACGATCAGCAGTGACAACGACGGGAAAACAAAGAACGTCAGCGCCACGACCGGTTCTAGCCTCATTTTCTTCCGAGCGAGTGCCGCGACGCTCGGACATGCTGAGACGAGCAAACAGGCCGCCCAAGCCACACACAGCGCCATCCATTCTTGGACAGAGGGACTGAGCTTGATCCACCCGCCGAACATCAACGGATCTTCGACATGTCGCAGCACCCCTACAAGGTCTCCTAGAATGACAAGCCCGAGAAAGACAGAGCCGCCTGCTGCCAGCGGAGGGACATATCGAAGCTGCCTTGACGATCTCATCGGCTGCACGTTGATCCCCAAGCATTTGCCCTAGATCTCAATTTACTCTCTCCGCGATTGAAGTCGGGAGATTCATGCTTCTCATGCTGCACGTATTCATCTCAAGAGATCAGCTTTAAGCTCGCTTACTCCGCGACTAAAGTCGGGAGCTTGCGCTCGCTCCATTATGGGTAGTAACCAATGAAGTATGTAGGTTGTGGAGACGCCAATTGACACGACTAGTTGACACTCTCACGAATGGATTCGTGGGATTCTGCTTCCTCATGCAGCGGACACTCCCCATTCCTGAGAGTTCTTCCGCTCGCCTCATTTCTATCACGACACCCGAAGTTTCGTGGTCAAGACAAGCTGTATGATCGAATCACTAGCTTAAAGTAAGTGCACAAGTCCCTGTCGATCATGAAGCTTGGCACCAAGATCTGTGTTGGTGTCGCTCTCGTGGCTGCAATTCTCCTGATTCCTGCTGCAATGTATACCCTTCACCTTCCTCCAACTGGAGTGTTTGAGTCCGCGACCTCGAAGAGCGACCATTTGGCTCCACACGAGCGGATCACAATACAGGACTCTGGTGAGTTCACTATGCCAGGAACTGGGAGCGGGTGCGAGTGTGTGCGGAGCGGTTCGGGTAGTTCATCTGAACCTTTTGTCATATCAGACTGGGAGATCAGTGCTTCAGGCGACAACGGAATATCAATTTCGTGGACTGGCGTGCATTTCGTCATACTCAATGTCCACGTCAATGTTACAGCAGCCGACAATGGCGCGGTTCTGCGCGGTGTCGCGAACGGGACGATCCAAGCCTCTTCCTTCTATGGCGGCGGCATCTCGCTCTACAACTCCAACGCCATCTCAATACTCAATAACACAATCACCGGCGGCGAATTCGGAATACTGTTGGAGGCGTCCGATGACAACACAATCTCAGGCAACAGACTTGACCAAGTTCGCGAAGTGGGCATCTTTGTTCGGGCATCACATAATCGGGTCGAGAGCAATTACGTTACTGATGGATCTTATGGAGGGATAAACATTGATGGAACGACTGGTTTTGGCAACGATAACCACATTGTGAATAACGTCGTGGAAGGCAACATCCAGTACGGATTGGGCCTGTGGGAGGCTCAGAACAACTCGATCCAGGGAAACGTCGTCTCCGAAAACGGTGTTGGAATCATGATGATATTATCGTCCACCAAGAACATAGTCGAACAAAACAATGTCGCTAAGAACGTCGCCGACGGGATAGTCGCTGATGAACAATCCATTGGTAACAGGATCATGGGGAACACTGTAACTGGCAATGGGAACGGAGTGACGAGCTTCGATCTGCACGACGAGAGTTCAGGCAATCTCTGGTCTGATAACACGTTCAACACGAGAAGACCCGACACGATCAGTTAGAGAATGATACGACCTTCGCTTGGCCTGTCCGCAGTGTGTGTTCTTGCAGCTGAGAACGATTCGCGTGCAAACAATGGTCGACGGGGCGGACCCCCTATGGCAAGGTCCGCGTACTTGTCATCTTCGCTTCTGGTTTCCTTCTCAAGAAGAGACAGAGGAACACGGCGGCAATCACCAGAGATACAAGTGGACTAGTGATCTCTGGAACCGTATTGGAGCCTCCGACCATCACATTATGCGTCACTGTCCCGTTGTGAGAGATCACATAGCTGAATCGAACGAAGTAGTGACTCGCATTCTGTGCAAGAGTGGAACGCACCATTACGTCGTCCATGAAAACGATAGGAGAACCATTGAGCAACCCCTTGGGGATGAGTACCACGAATTCGTCAACATCACCGCCGGGAAGATAAGGCTCGCCCATAGTGAAATTGAACATCCGCCTTTCGGCGTCGAAGCGAAGATTCCAGGCGGGTGGGCTTGAATATGAGTACCCGTTCACACCTACCGTGTATCGGTTTCCGTCAAAAACGACCGTTGTCGCGACAGGCGGCCAGGTGTTCATGTAGCCTTCAAAGCTGTAGGATCGGCCCGGCAAGATCTTGAGAACGTGGTCAACTGGGTACTCCGGACCGACTGGGTACTCTGGATGACTGAACGTGATAATGAATATCGAAGGTGAACCCTGACCACTAACCAGTGGCTCAAGATCCACGTCGACAAGTGTTTTGGCGCCTTCAGATACGCGGACCGTAGTCGAGTATGGCTTGAGAGGGTAGTAGGGCCAAACCGTCACGTTGAACCAACCATCTATGTTTGTGAGAGAGCAGCCTCCAACATCTTTCTCTGGAAACTGCGGCCTAACAGTGACATTGACTCCCGGGACTGGTGCCACTACGGATGGTGTGATATAGGCAAGTGCCTGGCCGATGACGGATGTTGGACTGATGTTCGATGCAGGCGGAGCAGCTGAGACTGTGAGATTGTAGTCTCCTGGACTAAGCTGGAGACTGAAGTTACCATTGGCCTGCGTCTGAGTAGAAGAAATTTGTGTCTTCGTCAATGGGCGACGAGCCTCGACCTGCGCACCTGCTATGGGTATGAGATCACCGGCCAAGTTGTAGGCGTTGACGGTACCCTGCACGCCCGTTGTGGTCGCAGCTGAGGAGGCATGACTGCCGATGGCCGCGGCGAGACTAGAGGCGGTCAGAAGGATTAGACACAATGCTTGGGTCCATCCTTTCAAATGCCGGCCGACCAGCGAGCAACCATCCAGCTAAGATATAACAGGATTTCGGCTCATGGAATAGTTGCTCTGCACGGGTCCGGAACAGAATCATGCATTGGATAGAGACTCTGCAGCGGCAAGAAAAGGTCGCCTATGGTCTGTTGACCACGAGCCGCGATGCTCGATCTTCGAAGGTTGCCTATCAGAATCAAACCCATGCAGACAAATAACATCGGCCCTCCGCATCAATCTGGAGCTCCAACCTGGACCCGATGGCGCCGTGTGAAGTACAACAGGACCAGTACAAGCACCACCAAGACAGCGGCAATCGCAAGCAGCATGACGGGCTCAATTGGTGTAGCCCTAGTGCCTTCTTCGTGCGTCATCGACTCTTGTTGCTTCGAGAAGACGAGATTGCCGAAGTATTTGGTGCTCCAGGAGCCCTCGTATGCTGGCCAATGCATGTTCACGTTTCTTGATGGGTCCCAGACGCTCACCCTGATGGCTGAGGGACTCGTGAATATCTGCATGGGCATCGCGAGTTCATATGTTGCGTGAGATGTCTGGGAGTCAGGGTTGCTCGTGGCATCGTAAGATACGGCGCCATCTATCCCGGCGTCTGACGGAGTCACGGGTTGAGGCGCACTGTACCCGCTCAGCCACTTGAGCTCTATCAGCACACATCTCGATCCTGAGACACACTCAGCAAAATCGTCTCTCTCCCCTACCGGTTTCGGTTTCTGCTCGTTGGCATGCTCATCGATTCCGACGCTAACGCCATCAAAGGACCAATGCACCGGCTCGCCTCTGCTCTGCCTGATCGCTGGAGTCGTGTCCGAGATGAAATCAACGAGCAGGTAAACGTACTGATCATCGCTCTTGATTCGTAGGTATCCTGTGCTTTGTGGGCCTTCGGCCACATACATTGAAACGCGCTGTGTGTCTAACCATTCGTCTGGTGTGGTCCATTTTCCATCTATCGTAACCGGATTCACAAGCTTTGACACGGCCAGCGAGTCTCTTGCAACTGAAACGGACACAAGGACAGAAGACAAAATCAGAACAAGGAGGACACATGCAAGCATTCGTTTGCTCATCCGTACGTCCCTGAATCCGAGCACATGCGATCGGTTCACCAAGGCACCAAGATCGCGCATATAATCAGTACGTTCGTGGTTCTCGAGTCGTTGAGAGCGATTTTCCATTCACGTAATGATAGAGGAATGCATGGAGCCCGTTGTTTGGCAGGAGGTTGTTTGCGCCGTTCACGTCCGCGTTGAGTCTCACGTTTGTGTGAGGAACCTATATCCGCGACCGCTCGTAACGATCTGGGTTGAACTGCGCTCTCACGTGAAAGTCTCCTCCAAGGACGCTCGTCAGCTGCTTATGCATGTTAGGTTTCGTGGGTGGTTCAAATCTCGACGCCGAAAAGTCAAGCATATTGCTTAGAACCTCTAGCACAACACGTCAAAGGATGACCATTCGATGAAATTGCGAACTCAACGCCTCGCTAGCATCTGTTTTCTCCTCATTGTTCTGTCCACTATGATTCTTCGTGGCGACGCCCTCAAACCCTCATATGCAGTCATAGGAACAGATACCACAACAGTTGGCGGCAGCCCTGACATTAGCAGCAGTGCATACTTGAATCATGCTGCCAACGTCATGATCGTGATTGGAATATCAATCGACTGCAATGGCAGTCCATGTCCGACAGTAAGTAGCGTCACCATAAATGGCCACAGTGCAAGCCAGGTCCCGGGCGCAGCAGTATCCAGCCTTATTTCGGTCAGGGCTGAGGCTTGGTATTACTACGCGTTCTCCCCCGCCAACGATCTAATCACAGTTCTAGTAAGTAGCTCAGCCACGCATGCCTGGGGAGCAGCAGGCTTCACCGGCGCAAAATCATCAAATAGCTTCGAGGATACCGCAACAAATTCCGGCTATGGCATCGTTCCGACAGATGCAAGCGTAGCGGTTGACAACGGAACATCTCGCCGGCGTGTCATCCAGTTCATCGGCACAGATAGACTGCCTAGTTCTGCCGCGAATATTTCTCCAGGATCAGACCAGACCGAGTTGACCGACAGCAGAATATTCGGTTTTCCTGGGACAATCGAAGAAATGAACTACGAAGATACAGCAAGCCAAGTCACGATGACAGGCACAATCAAACCTTACGGGATGGGAGACATCTACTGGGCGACAGTCGCAACGGCAATCCTATCGACAGGCGAGCAGAATGCGACTGAGACTTCCGCACCAATGTCGAGACAACTCGTGACCGGAGTAACCATGTCTGAGATGTTGGCGATGGCGGGCGTGGCGATCACAATTGTGGCTGCAATAGGGACCCTCCACTGTCGAAAGCATGACCTCCAAATGCGGCGGAGGCATAACCATTAATGAAGAGCAAATGATGCTGTTTCGATTCGAATGCCTCTGCGTGATCGATATTTCCTCAGTCTCTTTGTCGCTGAGTCCCTTTCTTTCCCTGTGGGATGAGGTGTAAGTTCGGTAGGCCATGCGTAGGCTGTTCGCTTCTACAGGTCTCGAATGATCTTGCAGACTCACGTCTGGCTGGCTCACGCTCTTGCCTCGCTCAGGGTTAATGCGAGAGCCCTATGATTTTCCCGTCCCTTCCGGTGAGATTTACGCCGTCCGTATCCTCAACGAGTCTCTCCAGTTTGTTGAGCAGGTCAGACTTGGGCTTGTCAACGGTGAACGTCTCCTGAATATCGCCTTCTATCACAACTATGACCTCAGGAGCCGTAGATCGGTTATGATGCTGACTTGGGGGTTCTGTTGCGTCGTTGCGGCATCTGGGAGGGGAGGCGGAACGAGTTATGCGGCGCTCAACGACGGCATAACCATGGGTTTCTATTCTTGTCAAACACGACAAGAGATCAGCTTTAAGCTCGCTTACTCCGCGACTAAAGTCGGGAGCTTGCGCTCGCTCCATTATGGTCAAGACGCCGTTTCTGTGACCTTGAAGGTGACCTCTGCTTGTCCTGTTTGGTATCCAGCCTTTGTCGCAGACGCCTTCACTTGATATGTGCCTAGGTTGTTCGGGAGTGCCTGGATCTGGAAGACGAGATTGTACGCACCATTAGTGTCGGTCGATCCCTCCGAGACGGCCGTTTGGCTCGACGGCGACGTGACTTCAAGGTGAACCATCGCCTCCGGCACTGGTTTCCCACCCTGATCTAGCACGGTGACAATGATCGTTTGGATGGCTCCAAGGCTAGTCGGACTATTTGCGATCTTGATCTGAACCGAGAGCGCTCCGCCCGATGTTGTAGTCACCGCGGTCGTGGATGAGGTTGTGCCTTGGGGGAGAATAAGTATTCCTGGAGATAGAATCGAGGTTGCCACAAGTGAGACCACAATTATCGTAACTGCAAGTCCGACGGCGGATATTACCAGCGACCTCCGCGAGAACTGAGGGTGCCAAGAGAAGATGGTTCGGCCTCGTTTCGGAGTTGGGGGAGAAGGCGCTGTTTCGCGCAGGTCTGACACAGTTGCCTCGCCAACTGCCCGATGACCTACCCCTGGTGTCTTCTGCGGTGCAGGAATGGCTTCAGCTCTAGGTGGCGGAATGAGAAAGACGTCTGGAGCGGTCGGAGGCGGAATAGATGAAGATGTCGGGGGATGTTCCTCGAGGGTGACCTTTCTTCCGCAACAGTCGCAGAACCTCGCCTCAGGCGGCAATTCCCTGCCACAATTATCGCAGAACAAGGCTTCCCCAACAGAACCCGTAAGGGAACCCGTAGATAGAGTTTTTGAGCTTGATGTGACAAGGGAGCCTGGCACGTACGAAGAAAGAGGCAATTCTGACTTGCCTGAGTCTGATGAGATGCGCTCGGAGAAGGAATCACTCGACCTGAGTTCCTTCAGGCGCGTCTTGCTGTCAAAGACCTTCCTGGCCGTCGTGCTCGTGATGCTCATCGCGATCGGTTCGATATCGATCTACTTCCTATACCCAATTCGAGCGACCAACGTTCCGCACGTGGGAGAGAACCGAGCAGCGATCGTTGATGCACTTTCCATCCAGCATCCCAACCCAGAATTCGAGAACACGGCGATCAGCTACCTAAATTCAGCGGGATTGTCCGTTGACGTGTACAACGCGTCGCAAGTCACTGTGGAGTTCATGAAATCCTTCCCGGCAGGATACGTGCTCGTCATATTCAGAGTCCACAGCGGCACGAGCAGACAAGGCGTCTTCTACTTCACCAGTGAACCTTACGATGAGTCAAAGTACGAACCAGAACAGTTTCGGGATGAACTCAGATTTGCAAAGGACTATGAAGGACATCCCAGTGTGTTCGCGTTCGGCTCCAAATTCATAGACGCATACCTTCAACGTCGCTTCCAAAACGCGGTCATCATTGGCATGGGATGCTTCGGCGCAGGCACCTCATATGGGACAGAAGAGGAAGTCACCATTGGGGGCACACAGTCGGGAAAAGGACCAAACCTTGCCGACGCTTTCCAACGACAGGGAGCAACAGCCGTAATCGGATGGAGCTCTTTAGTGACTCTGGAATTCAGCGACCAAGTGACACTAGAACTTGTCAAAGCCCTGGCTGTCGAACGGCTCACGGTGACGCAAGCGACAGAGAAAGTGAACCTGGAAAACGGAGCTGACCCAGTCTACAAGAGCCAATTGACCTATTATCCGGAACAGAACGGTGACAAGACGCTCATGGTCGAATCACAGCACCCTCAACCAGAGGCTTGGACGCCGTCGGCAACCTCTCAAGTTCGAACCCACCAACGAGTACCCCTCAGCGTGTGCTGTCAGCTACCAACGATTGAAGTCGTTGGCTTGTCCCTGAGGAGAGCTTGAGGCTCCAAAAGATTCCTCGGAACGATGGGGCTGCTGACTTGGCCCCTTGCGGCGATGTTCAACGCCGCTATGTAGTCGGCTGGACCAGCAAATCCGCATCCGACACATCTGAATTGGTCTCTTCTTGGGCGACTCTTCTTGTCCTGGGCTCCGCATCTTGGGCATGTATGCGATCTCCCTCGCGGGTTCACATATATGACGGGTACGCCTGCGAGTTTCGCCTTGTATTCAATGAATTGTCGGAGCTGGTTGAAGCTCCAGGAATTGTGGCGGCGACGCTGCGCTTTACGAACCGTTGTCTGGCCGCGTATTCCTTTCAGGTTCTCTAACGCGATTGCGCGGCCAGTGTCTTTCGCCTTCGCCACCAGCCTCTTGCTGATGATGTGGTTCACGTTTCTCCTGTGGCGTGCTTCGCATCCGCTGATTCGTTTCAGGTGCCGTTTCGCGCTTTTCGATCCACATGCTTGAAGTTTGGCTTTGATTCGCTCATTGCGGTGCATGGCCTTGTCTATCTCTTGTCCCTTGTAGGCAGTGCCGTCCGAGTCTAACGCGAGGTTGACGATGCCGAGATCCACGCCAAGGGCACTCACAGGATCGTATTCGTTTGCTTCGGGTGCATCAACTACAACTGCTAAGTAGAATCTGCGGTTGCGGAGGATGAGGTCGGCTTGTCCACGTACTCGAGTCATGCGTGCCTTCTGGTATTCTCCAATGCGAATAGGCACTAGTATCCGCCCCTTCAGTGTCAAGATGGATGCTCGCTCAAGATGTTTCCAAGAGAGGATGCGTTGCATGCCCGCATCATACTGATAGCAGGACATAGTTTCAGTTTGCTCTCGCGTCTTTAAGCGTGAGATGGATCATGAAGGATAGGCGGACGGGTTGAAGCTGACGATTCCCGCGTACGTTCGCGGGTTGCATCCTGAAGTTGAGCAGCTCATGTTTAGATTCGGTAACTGCCGTCGACGTGCGTACTCGATGAACCGGAAAGGCATGGATAGGCTGAGCATTATCAGGCAGCTACGTGAAGAAGTAGGCATACCTGCCCGCTATGTGAGCGCCGCCTACGACACCATCAAGGCTCTGCCATCACACGTTACCTTCGGTGGGCTTGAACTGCGAAGACTCAGAGAAACAGGAAAGATAACTCGTGAGGAATATCACAGACGCAGGAACAGGCTGCTTGTCTGCCGAGGCGAAGCAAGCCAGAAGGGCAACCTCTGCCTCAGAATTGAAGAAAGCGGAAAGCTCAGAGTAACCGTTGCTGAAAAGCAATGGGTCTCACTTCCATTGTTCACTCCGGAAAAGTACAGGCCACGACTAACAGAGGCACCCTACTACACTGTAGCCCTCAAGAGACGAGACGACTGCAGCGGCTACGATGTGCGAATCACCATCCCCATCGAAGAGCCAGCAACTGTGAATGAACCTAAACGCGTTATGGCTCTAGACATCAACTCAGGGCATGTAGACTTCGCAGTCATCGAGAAAGAGAATCTGAAGCCTGTAGCTTTCGGAAAGCTCAACTGCAGCACGATCCTCGACGCCCGGAAAGCTGAGAAACGCAGACGCATCCACCTCCTCGTGAATAAAGTCCGGAATGTAGCGAAACATTACGGCGCCGAAGTCGTGGCGGGGAAGCTTAAGACGCTGCATTCAAGAGTCCGCAGCCGCGCAAACCGTAAGACGCAGGGCATGAACCAGTACACAATGCAGCAGATAATGGCGTACAAGCTTCCGATGAATGGCGTCAGGTATGGTGTACGGTCTGAAGCGTACACGTCCAAGGTTGGCAGGAAACTATCGAAACCGCTCGGCCTAGACGTGCATAAGGCGGCTGCGTACGCGTTCTCCGTTAAGGTAACCGACTACCCATCGTTCCTGTTCCTTCGTGGTGTCCATGCAAATGAAGAAGATGGAATTCTAAGCATGCGGCTAAACGGAGGAAGCGAACCCACAGTTCTGCATCAGACCCTCGCGGGCTTGGTGCACAATGAAGCTGGCCTGCTGCCAGTGGAGGCTACACCCCAACACAAGGTAGGGGCGGAAGACATCACGATGTCTCTTCCAACCCACATCCTACAAGTGAAAGTATGATGCAGGGTTCCTTGATCGTACACCATTGCGCCGTGTGGTTTGAATGTGGGCTTCTTGGACCTGTCTTGCTTGTAGGCTTCGCAGACTTTTGCTATTGCACGAATCGCCATCTGCGCGGAGAGGCCAAACTTTTCCCTCGCTTGTCGGTAGACCTTTCTCTGAAGCCTCATCTTGTTTGCGGTGTGCAACTTGTACGCTGTAAATGCGATGAAGTTACAAGCCTCATTGAAACGGCGGATAGTCTCAAGAAGCGCGTCGAATTGTACCTTGTCGGTCTCCAAGCGCACGAATAGTGTCTGCTTCATGTCGGCGAGCATCCTGCGACTGAGGGATTGTATTGTTCAATACGCCCGCATAAGGCTCCCGCAATTCCTCCCACGAATCAATTCGTGGGCTTCCTTGCGGTTTTCATGTGACACACTCAAGATCGGTACCTTTCTGGGAGATGATCGCAAACTGCAGCCAAGTGGTTCAACATAGAGGGACTGTCAGATAGCACTGTGAAGGTCAAGGAACCGCACGTCAGAGGAGACGCAGAACTAGTCGCTCCAATCCACATCATATACGAAGTTGGCAACTCGATCTGGGGGAACCCACAGCTCACAGATAAGCATGCAAGGGATGGCGTTGTCTCCATCCTGAGGTTGGGCATAGAACTGATTCAACCGACTCCAGAAAGAGTCAGCCGCGCGATGGAGATCGCAAGACTGAGGCACACAACTTTCTGCGCGTGCGAAGGATCAACGAAACCGACTGCAAGGTGATCAACCTCGACAAGCTCACATATGCCGGGAACCTGAGGAACATCAAGGATCTTCGTGGCAACAAGCGACACAGGTTCGTTAAAGGGGATGTCAGAAACCGCAAGCTTGCGGACTCGCTTGTCGGGAAAGTCGATGCGGTAGTGAATTTCGCGGCCGAGTCCCACGTCGACGTAGCATCCAGACGCCACAGGTCTTCGTTGAGACGAACGTTCTCGGAACGCAAGTCCTTCTTGAGGCATGCCGAAGGTTTGGTGTTCGGTTCGAGCAGACCAGTACGGACGAGGTCTATGGTAGAGAGAGTCAAGTATAGCCCTTTAAGCGTGAGCCTCTGTTGACCATTAGCAAGGAATTGAGCAAGAAACCCCACAGCCCTTTAGGGGTGGGATGAATCGCGTGTCAGCCTTCAGGCTGACCAATTCCGCGAGCACAACCCTCCACGGTTTATAACCGATCAGTAGATCGAGATAGGTAGAAGGGAACGTGATGCTTGTCGTCAAGACTGTGAAGATTCCAGTCCACTACGGCATCACGACGCATAAACTTTCAATTCTTGATTCGTTGACGGCGCGAACCACATACGGTGTCTGGTTATGGTCAAAGTTGTTCAAGGAACACGCATTGAAGGGCTCCTACGTGGACAGGCGATTGTTCCATGAACATGTTAAGCAGCAAGCAGAACTCAGTGGTGCTATGGCTCAATGTTGCTTCGACGCAGCCTCATGGATGTGGCGGAGTTCCCGTGAAGCACACAAGACTTGGCGTAGAAACGTTGCGATCGCCAGACGCGAAGGTGACAAGTGGTGGCTTCGCAAGCTTCTACAGAGAGAACCGCAGGAACCGTTCACGAACGGCATGAACGGAAAAGTATCTATTTGGTTTGACACGCGGATAGGCTCCATTGAAAAGTCGAAACATCTCAAACTCTGTCCATACGTGGCACGTGTCTCCACGCTTCGAAGAGGCGTCAAACTCACAATCCCGCTGAATCCTGCAAAGTATCACCTGGACATCCTAACGCGAGGTGCTGTGAAAAGTTTCCAACTTGTGAAGCGGCATGGGAAATGGCATGTTCACGTGAAGGTTGAATGTACAGTGAAAACGCAGTCTGTCTATGCGGTGCGTGGAATCGACCTTGGAGTGAAGCGGTCAATCGCATCCGTGATGCTGAAACCGAATCAGCCTCTAAGGTCAACTGACTTTTCAATCCAGACGGACGGGCCTAAACGGCATCGCCTCAACGAGCTTGAAAAACGCATAGCGACACTCCAGTCCGCGCGGAAGTGGGGGCCGCTGAAACGACTACGGCATAAGAGACTGCATGTCAGCGAATACTACGACCGACTAGCAGCGAAACAAGTTGCCACAACATCCCAAAACTGTTTCGTCGCGGTTGGCTATCCGAAGGACATCAAGTACACGAATCCAAAAGGCAACGGCAATCCACGTCAACGCAGGATGCTTGCACATTGGACCTACGGACGCATGATACGGTACCTCCAGGAAGAATGCGGGAAGCTAGGCGTTCCAACAGAAGCGCCAGATGAACGCTGGTCCAGTCGAACATGTCACCGCTGCGGCTCACGCCACACGGAACGCTTGACGCAGAGTATCTTCCACTGCTGGAACTGTGAACTCATCTACAACGCTGACTACAACAGCAGCATCAATATCGGGTCGCGTTTCATGCCAAAGGCCACGACTCGACGGGCCACAGATGATTTGGCCTATGCTCGGAATGAACAGGCAAGAGAAATAGTAGCCTGCGAGCGGAGAAGCCCACACCCATTTATGGGTGGGAGCTAATCACCTAACCGGGGAAGCCGAGAGTTGCTTCAGGTCGAATATCGTGAGCTTGGAGAAGACTACGCTGAGGCGGTGAAAGCATTCTTCGGCGACCGCCTTGTCTCAATATGCTTCTTCGGATCTACGACACGAGGCGAGGCCTCGCTCGACAGCGACATTGACGTATTGGTAGTGGCAGAGGATCTGCCAAGAGATCTTGGGTCGCGAGTTCGAGAAACCAATCGAATTCATGAATCCGTGAAGAGAGGAGAAGCGTACCGTAGAGTGAGGTCTGGAGGTAGAAGCGCGTTCATATCCGACGTTTATCTGACGCCTGAGGAGGCTCGATCTCATCCCCCGATCCTCCTGGATGTCGCGGATCATGGAGTAATAGTGTACGATAGAGACGGTTTCCTAGCGGGAGTGCTTGAGGATATCAGGAAGAAGCTGAGGCAGCTCGGGGCAAGGAAGGTCGCCGCCAAGAAAGGCTACTATTGGGTTCTGAAGCCGGACGCGAAGCCCACGGAGGTCGTCGAGATTTGAGGAGCACGAAAATGGCGAAGGACTACGCTGAACGTGCGAGCTGGGTTATCAAGGAGGCAGAGGGAGCTCTGGCAGCCGCGAATTACGCCATCTGTGTCAGGCGGTCGCAGGAGGCGTTGGAACTCTCGGCCAAGGCAGCCCTAAGACGGCTGGCTATAGAATACCCGCGCGAGCACGATGTCAGTGAAGCGCTTGAAGCTGCTGCAGACCGGCTGCCCGACGACGTAAGGAGACAGTTGGAAGAGATCAAGGCGCTCTCCGCCGAGCTGGCGAGAATACGAGGCCCAGCACTGTACGGGTATGAGGCTGAAGGTGTACCGGCAAGTGAAGCATTCACGAGAGACTACGCAGCCCGGACGCTTGACAGGGTCAAGCCGATTGTTAACCTATTGGTGAGGTTCGCAAGCGAATCTTGACGCCCATTCTTTGAAGATGATGGAAGAGGCGCGGGCGTGTCTGTGACTCGTCCCGAAATGCGCTGATCTCCATAGTACGGGGCCGTCGTATCGATCGCCTTTAGTATTGTGCGGTTGTTGCGGTGTTGATTGCTTTCACGATCTTGTGTGGTGCCGTTGAAGGGTCACCTGAAACGACGCAGTGTACATGGTGACCACGGATCTTGCGCCTGCGAAGGATCACGAGAGGCGCAATTATCGCGGCTACCACTGAGGCCCCAGTCAAACTGGCTTCAACTGCAACGTAGGTGTTCGCAGTGCTGCTAAGGGGTGTCAAGTTTGAGGCTATCGTGGTGGCGGCGTAGGTCTCTGTTTCGTTCCATCCGCCCTCACGTGTCTTCATTCCGTAGGCGCCATGGTATGTATCCTGTAGAAGTAGCCCGCGTGTCTGGTCATACTCAAGGGTTTCCTCTTTGAATCCAGTTGAATGATTCCCTTCCGCGCTCCAATATCCAGTTGTGAGATTTCTGTAGGAGACGATCCATGTGTCAAACGCGACTTCTCCAACCCTGAAGCGACCCGAGCCAGATACTCGATACCGAACCTCAACATAGTGATAGTCCTTGTCCATCCACATCTGCGGTACCGACCGCGACGATTCCAGCTCCTTCATGTTGCTGATCCATTGGACAGGTCTGCCCTCGAGATCTCTGAAGGTGGTGGCGTTGACTCTGAGGGTGTACTCCCTATCGATAGTCCAGAAGTCGTGCGTGCGCCCCGAGATGATGAAACTCCCGTCAGCGTCGAGTGACCCATTTCCAACGCGCTTCAATTGCAAGCTGAACCCGCCGCCCGATACTTCCTGGATAGTCAGTGTGTCGTTCGAATTCTCAGTCTCCACTCTTGAGCCAGCATGATCACCAACACCCGATGCATTCCACCGCCATCTCGACGACAGCGTCCAATGCGTTCCTGTTTTGACGGGAGCCTGATCTTCGTAAAGGGCAACCGAGCAACAAGTGTAGACTGACGACTGAATGCTTGCCCAGAGCATCACAACCAAGCATACTGCAGCCATTCTGTTCATAGAGAACACCGCAAGGAAGCCCACGAATTCATTCGTGGGAGGAATTGCGGAACACTTACGCCTTGCTCTCCAATTGAAGAGGCAGTTGGCGTAATATTTCCTTGTTTGGGTAGGTAGCGACGGAGAAGATACTGCCACTCAACCTTCTGCCACTCACGGACAGCAAGCACCGCAAACTCCAGGACACCTACAGTGTCTTCAAGACTCTTGCAGCGACCACATTTGACGCGATCAAACACGAGAAACCCAACACCTACACTCGACTCCACCATCTCCTCTACGCGAAGAACAAGGCCAACGGCGCAGCCAGCCAACTCGTCGAGGAAGCCCAACGGTACGCTTGGCAACGACGCAAAGTCGCCGACACGATTCAGCAGCCAACGATCCGCTTCGATAAACGCCTCTTCAGCTGGAAGACGCGAGCCAGAATGCCCAAGATGCGGCCACATCAGCCGTCGCAACCGGAAGAACTGGCGATATTTCCGTTGCAAGATGAAGAGGCATGTTGACAACATCCGACACCTCAAAGTTGCAAGCCAACGATTTCAATCCTTGGTAGCTGACGATGTGCCAACGCTCCGTCTCTGTGGGGGGGCTTGAAGCAGTTACGAGCAGCTCTCGGTGACATTTGAAGACTGTCTTTGACGGGGTAGGCATTTCATTTGGGGTGGCTGCAGATGAATCGCGACTTGGAGAACAATGATCGTCAAATCCGACCTGGATCCTGCATACGTGACTGGGCTCGTCAAGCTCCGGGATCTCCTGATACGTGGCAACTGTTCAGGGATGCAGCATTCCGTTGATCACGAATAAGGTCAACATTGTGGATTACCACCAGATCATTGTTCTCCACGCAGGAAACGGAGAAGAGTCCAGCAGCGTTGCTAGCGACATTTGGTCGGTGACATTCCTTGGACAGGCAGTTGGGACACTGCAGGGAACCTTCGATAGGTTCGCGATTGTTCCAGAATCCGAAGCTCACGGGCTTGGCACGTTAGGAGTGTACGCGCACGAGAATTAGAGTCGAGTTGCCGATCCAGAGAAAGCGCTCGTTAAAGCTCTTTTTCAATCTCGCATCGCCGTGAGATTATGTCTCCATAATGTTCTAGCCTCATTTCCATCAGCGTGAACTCTTTCCGGTTCTCTTCTTTGCCAGATGCATTCGGTCGCGTGTTAGCTCATTCAGTAATTCTAGGGTGCCTTGAGCACGCGCTTCCCTGCGAAGCGACTTGAGGCTAATATGAGTGGTCTGCAAGATGGCTTTGATGTCTTGTCTGTCAGTTGCGGCTCTTTCCGGCTGAAGTGTCGCT